>JGI24159J19872_10010318_pt1 | contig 12247 bp, 10 predicted proteins | sample Ectturendosymbi4_FD_19872 | JGI IMG/M metagenome (IMG submission 19872)
TCAGCGAAACACTTTGGCCTAGCGGTTGGGCCTTAGGCCAGGCAACATGAGCCAAAATAACCCTAAAACTACTTCACTTATGACGTCACTCACAAAAAAACCGCACCCCCAGGCAAAATTTTTTTTGTCGAGTGCAATCTACTAGACAGGCTGATCTGTTGGAGCCCTTGAGCAGGTCTCTGGCGCAATCGGTGGAGGAGCTAGGGTGTTGGTAAGGCAACCAAAAACTGCTGTTTTTTAGGCCGAAATCGAAGTATGAATATATCGTATGCCGGCTCTCTAAGTGTTAAGTAGTTTTCCTTTGCTTCATACGCCCCTGACTTTGAGTAAGTTGCAAAAATAAATACATTTGTTGGTAAATTTATTTAACTTTTGTAATTTTAAGGGTTTGTAACAGACATGAAGTCCATAAAGTACAAACACACACAGTCTGCATAGTGCAGATTGATAAAAACAGAAACAACATAATGATTAATAGGAAGTTTGGACGTAGAACAAAAGGTTTACAAACGCTTTCTTCGCACCATTGTTTGCTATCCTGTAACAACTGGTACAACACTACATGCAGAGCAGGACACTGAGTGCAACCCTGGTCAAGGCCAGGTAATGTACAGAAGTATTGTGGCATGCAGATGCCCTCAAAAAACACTGTAATGTCCGAGCACTTAGTCACAAAGTAAAATGCGGCTGTAGCATACAAAGAATAAGGACGAATATAAACAATCTGTCTCCGTCAAAGCATGCAACCACATGATGTTAGACTTCATGCATCATTCAAAAAAGAGGTACACATTTTTAAACAATAAGACCTCAAAGGTAGGAATGCTGCATACCAAGAGTCACTCAATACTGCAGTTTGTGCAGAGCCCTGCACCCAAAATTGTAGGCCACTGATTACTTGACAATTTTTGGCCAATATTTGGTGCAATATTACTATGCGGCATTAGATGGAAAATGCTTTCTTTTAAGAGACGATGTGCAAGGTTTACTGGTACTCACAGACATGCATGTTTCCACTCTAGCCCACTTGCTTAATGTGTTGCAGTTGCTTGTTTTGGACTTGTGAACTTTTGGAAATTCTTTTTTTTGTTTTATTCACTCTGCAAAGTTTTGCCATCACACACTACCACACAGAGTGAATACAGATTATTCCAACTAATTGTATATCGGTTAAAACAGTGGTTCTCAACGTACCACTGGTGGGCGTGGCAAAATTTTGGTGAGGCGTGGAGGTTGAAGACATTATGAAACAATTTTGGTGGGAAACAAACTGAAAATGCATCTGTTTACAATCAAATTGATTTGTAGATATAAAGCTGGTTCAATTGTTTACTCCTATAGGACCACAATTCAGACATGTTATTTGTGCATTTTTTCATCCACAGGTAAAATTAAGTTGCAAAAATTTTGCTCCTAAACTACACGAAATACTATTTTCTGTGATCAAATGTACCAATTCCATCAAAGCAAATGCCAAAGCAGAACGTCTGTTCCAGATGTTTTGCGAGGCTAATCACGCAGACCATAGACAGTGGCATAACAAGAAGTTTGAGCCAAGAGGGAAATCTTAGTTCAAGGGGCCCACCAGCCAACACTTAGTAAGAAGTTAAGAAATGATAGTGATTCCGGATATGGATGTCTATACTGAAATTCAAAATCAGCAGAAAACACACTGAAAAACTTCCAAAAAACGAAAAAAGCAACAACCTACTGAAAAGCAAAATAACATTAAATACAGAAATTATAACCTAAGTGGGGGCTATATTGTAAATTTATCATGTCAGGGGGGCGGTTCGCACCCATGCTCCTTGTCAGTTATGCCACTAATCATAGGAGTATGTACTTTCCATGATGGGTGTAAGCAAGGAATCGATCAGCAAATTTTTAATAGGAAATCGATTTCACGTAGAATTACGCATCCTCAGTCCTTTTTCAAATAGAATCATAGGAGATTACTGCTCCACACCGAAGTGAGGTAGGTGGCTATCAAAGGGAAACTGCCTAAAATGATTTATGGTAGAATTTGAACCACTCAGTGAGTTTTTGAAGAATAAATCTAAAATGATTCTCTTGATGACCACAGATGGCAAACCTTATGTGAGCTATGATATAAACTTTATTTTTTAAAACAAGCAGCTTCAATGAGTCAATGTAACACTTTGCGATGCAAAGCAAAGGAATTTAGATTTGTGATATTTCTCAGTTTGTGCAGCAATGTATTGTCAAAAAGCTTATGTCCAATTTCTTTGGTTAACACCTTGAAAGCTGGTGTAAGATATATTCATACCTGGAAATGTACCTACCTAGAAATCTACCTGTAAAATCATAGAAAAATATCGAAATTGCTGCAATTTGAAAAATTTTAGCTCATAAATCCTGATTTTTGAAGTGTTTGAAAAAGAAGTAAGGCATAGAATACTTGTATTTTTGATAATGAAGCAGAGTACAAGATTTCAAAATTTTGGAAATATTGGTATCGGCTGTCAGTCCATGAATGGCCGATATATCGGCATCAGTCCCAAAAAAGCCATATTAGTCGATCTCTAATTATGTCAGTTACCATAAGATGAATCTGTGAAAACTCTTTTCAAGATCACAGAAACCATGATGTGCCTGCCTAAGGAATGCGAAAAGAAATAACCTTCCCTTGCACAAGTACTTTGACAAGGCAAAAACTTATAAGTTTTCAGTCATCTTAGTATCTTTCTTGGTCAAATGTGGGCTTAGCGTTGTTGTGGATTTTCTGTACACTGAGAGAAATCAACTAGAAATCACCAAACGTGATGATTTGAGACTGAAACTGACTAAACTGGAACCCTGAATCAGACAGATATGTAGGCAGCATCAGTGCAGAGCTCCCATTACCAATGTTAATGAGTATCACAATAAATTTGAGTAAACTTTGTGTATTTATGATTAATACAGTATCACGTAGTAAGCAGTATAGTGACATAGCAAAAACAAATAGTTTTTACATTGAGTAGTTCTGGTGGGACCTGAGATTTTTTGAAGACAAAAGTGGAGTCTAGTTCAAACAAGGTTGTAAACCACTGGGTTAAATGCTATAACTGTGTTTTCACATAAGATTCTAGAACCTCAAATCAAAAACATTCATATGTGAAAAATATAGTACTGTTAATCACATAAATCAGATATTCCAATAGAAATGCAATTGTTTATTGTAGACCTAAACACTTACTCTGCCCCACTTCGTGTGAATAAAAGACACAGTTCCAAGATTGAGCAGCTGAGTGTCACCATTGGGATAGCCAGAAAGCAAAGTTACTATCTTTCGTTGGCCGAGTCAACATCATATGGTGGCCTGTAGCTGCTAAGCCGCATATAAAAACTTAGTCTCACATGTGCTATTCAACTTGAATCGTGAAGATACACATCACCACATCGCAGAACACGGCAGAAGTACTATAGAAAATTAGTATTATGCAGGTGTACGGTCACATTGCAGAAAGCTCATTGAATTACAGAAAGCCATAGTGGTATCCCATGCTGCCTGGAGGTGTGCAAAGTGTATGCATTTATGTTTATCTGGAATTAGGCGAGCCGCTCTGCGATGCAGCCTACCTTGATATTCTACAGTATGTGCACCATGCTACACTCAAATGTGAGAACAGCCGAAATCTAATTGTTAAGAGCCTTGGCATACCAACTAAACAGTCTCCCTAGTTGTGTTCCTGACAATGCTTCTATGCAAGCTCAAAATTGGCCTGTAAAATTTCAAGAAACTTGACCCCGATTTCCACCTCTGCTGGAACTAAACCAAACAACATGTAGTGACGTAAAATTAGCACTGGCATAACATTTGGAAGGGACACATTCCCATTCAAAACTTTTTATATTGTGGAGCATGTAAGGGCTAATGCCTCACTGAAAATTTGTTGATGCCGACCTAAGGGGCACTCCCACCTAGTTAATAACCACTGTGCGAGACGGAAGTATTTCGCTGAAGGTTTCATTAGAACCTAGGTTAGAATCTGAGTCTTTTCAGCCTTTGACCAACTTTTTAATGTTTCTGGTTCAAAATTATGATCTAAAAAAAGTTCCAAGACTTTTTAGCCTAGTTTCCAATAAAAACTTGAGCAAAATACTACCATCTAGTGCTTTGGGCCCAGGGCCAGATGAAGCAACCAAAAAGGCCTAAAACTATTCCACTTATGACACCTGTCACAAAAAGTCCAAAACAACAAAAAAATTTTCATTGCAGACTCAAAGACTTGCCGAGTCTTTTGAGGGTTTGAACAGTTCTCCAGCACAATTGGCAGAGGAGCAATGGACTTGCAAAGACACATGCAAACAGCTTGATTTAGATTCGCTGCGAAGGTGTTAATAACTTTGATCAAAGCCATAAAAACACAGATTCTAAGATACACAAAATATGAAGGTAAGAATTAAACTTGATGATGAGATGACCTGTCATATGCATAGTTACAAGAAATAACATATGCCAAACACTATTTAATGGAATACTTTTTCTATACTTAACACCTTGGCGTCTGGGTGGTTTTAGGTAGGCCGGCTCTATACGTAGGCCAGCTCTATACGTGTTAACAGAATAACTTTTCTATATTTAATGGAATAATTATTCTGTAAGTTAACTTGTCATAACCACCTAACTGGTTAAGAACTATGCTGAAAAAATCTTTGCAGCAGTTGCTATAGCTACTACACACACTAATGGGAATATGACCACACAACAAAACTTAACCAGCATAACGATGCACGAAACCAAACTACATCTTGAATGCTTGTCAACATGATGCTGTCATAAGCATTGCTGCTAATAATATACCTACCATATATATTGAAGAGCACTTGCAAAAAGTCTAAAACAAGGTAAGGTTTCAATAAATGTTCCCTAATGAATTTCAGTGAAAAAAATAACACTTTTGGTATGGGGTTATGTACTTGTACGTAATGGGTCTGNACGGGACTGGTAAGGAGNACATGTATGAGCAAAAGCTTTGCTTTTGGGTAATAACCATATTATTTTTCCCTTCTAAGCGCATACATGTATGCATGTATGTAGATTGTGAATAGAAAAGAAAGCAGATTATGTGATTGAAGTGCTTGTTTGCGTTTTAATTGCAGCATGTTTTGGGCAACTTGTGAAAACAAGGAAAAATCACAAAAACAACCTGGTACAGAAAATGTTCAAAACAATCTTGACTCTTTGGCGTCTGGGTGGTTTTGGCGATTTTCGCAAAAAAAACAGAAGTTTTCGGTTGCCTTACCAACGCCCTAGCGCCTCCGCCGATTGCGCCAGAGAGCTGTTCAATGGCTCAAACGGATCGGCCAGTCTAGTAGATTGCACTCGAAAAAAAATTTTTTGCCTGGGGGGTGTGGTTTTTTTGTGAGTGACGTCATAAGTGAAGTAGTTTTAGGGTCATTTTGGCTCATGTTGCCTGGCCTAGGGCCCGACCACTGGGCCAAAGTGTTTCGCTGAAGTTTTCATTGGAAACTAGACTCGAGTCCGAGTCTTTTGAGCCTTTGGTCGACTTTCTAGCGTTTCTGATTCAAAAGTTATTATATAAAATAAACAAATTAATTAATTAACTACTTAGCTAATTAGTCAAATATTTTTACTAACTTACATCACATCTTTTGAACCCGAAACCCCAGCAGGTCATCCAAAGTATCAAGACTCGGATTGTAGCCTAGTTTCCAGTAAAAACTTCAGCGAAATACTACCACCTAACAGTTGGCACCCAGGGCCAGGCAAAGNGGGCCAAGGTGGCCTAAAAGCCCTCCACTTATGACGTCACTNACAAAAAACCTGCACCCTCAGGCAAAAANTTTTTTTTCGAGTGCAATCTACTAGACTGGCCGATGCGTTTGAGCCGCTGAACAGCTCTCTAGCGTAATCGGCAGAGGAGCTAGGGCGTTGGTAAGGCAACCGAAAACTGCTGTGTTTTTTTGCGAAAATTGCCAAAACCACCCAGANGCCAAGGTGTTAANAACCACTGGACTAGTGGCTATATCGGNGAAATAGCCAAAATGGCAAAAATTAACAAAAGCAGTAACTCATAGTCCTTGANTATATTTTACAACCAGTGGCCATCGAAACCTCNGGTGTCTATGGCATGAAAACTTCTCCTTTCCTGGCACCCTTGCCAAAAAACTTGCAGATCACACTGGGGTCATTCCATGTTAAGTGATTCAGCAAAATTGGGATTTTACATCTGACCCTCACCAAATTCATGAAATTTCACAAGCGGAAATAAAAATCTCAGACTTTTGAGCTCAACAATGCTGTAATTTTTTATATCGGACCTGTATTTTCGAAATTATAAGCATTTGAAATTTTGATGTTTTTCAAAAGATTGGAATTGATTTCATTTTTTTATTTAAGGGCTGGTATTATGGAGATACTATTGTATCCTAGTGAGCCATGCTTATTTTTGAACTTCAGGCAAAAAAATTGTAAAATCTTTATATACTAGTATATAATATGGATACAGTTTGACGTCCGGGTTAATTCAAGCGGTACGCAAAAAAACATCTGAATTGCACGTAGCTTTGCATGGCAATACCTCTACTCCTGTATGGGTTACGGACCTGGTTGAAGTGTCAAAAGATGCAGCAAGTCTTGTAGTTTGCACTCGAAAAAAATATTTTGGTTGGGGGTACGGGTTTTTTATGAGTGACGTCATAAGTGGAAGACTTTTTGGCCACCTTCACCTGGCCTGGGCGCCAACCGTTAGATGGTAGTATTTCACTGAAGTTTTTATTGGAAACTAGGCTATAATCCGGGGCTTTTCATACTTTGGATGACCTGCTAGGGTTTCGGGTTCAAAAGTTATGATGTAAGTTAGTAAAACGTTTTGACTAATTAATTAATTAATTAATTTGTTTATTTAAGATCATAACTTTTGAACCAGAAACACTAGAAAGTCGATCAAAGGCTCAAAAGACTCAGACTCGAGCCTAGTTTCCGATGAAAACTTCAGCGAAATACTTTGGCCTAGCGGTTGGGCCCTAGGCCAGGCAACATGAGCCAAAATGGCCCCAAAACTACTTCACTTATGACGTCACTCACAAAAAATCAGCAACCCTCAACCAAAAAATTATTTCGAGTGCAATCTAGAAGACTGTCTGATCGATTTGAGCCCTTGAACAGCTTTCTAGCGCAATCGACAAAGGAGCTAGGGTGTAAAGCTACTGACAACTGCTGGTTTTAGGCCGATTTCAAAGTATGAATATATTGTACCCCGGCTCTCGAAGTGTTAATGAATGTTTAACAATACAGTTCTTAAATGCTCCGTCCCCTCAATAAAAATTTTTGATAAGATTAAAAACATTGAAAAATGTGAAAAAAAATTAGAAAAAAGGGTCAATTCTTATTTAATTTTAAAATTTAAACAAAAAATAACAAATTTACATTTATTATTTTCATGGTTGGAAAAATGACCATTTCTATTATGAAATCTAAAATGTAATCTGATTTATAATATACTTAGCAATAACTTGTTCTTTTTTCTCCATTGTAACAGCTGATTATAATCCTTTTGTCTAGTTGATTTTCTTCATAATTCCATTCAATTTATAACCCAGAGTTATTAAAATCTTATTTCACATACACATATATAGTTGTTGTTGCTTCAAATTCATTGTCTGATACACCATTCAGATGGCATTATTTTTATTTTGTCAAATAATCAGTTATGTAGTCAAGACCATGACCTTCGATACCAAGACCTTGTTGAAACATCGAGACCAAAACTTCAAAATTTGTGCATTTCGCCAAAATTTTTCAAGAAAATCTCATCACCACTTTACGTTGAATTTTTTTGAATTTCTAGCATTTTTCCCAACTGTTTTGGTTGTTTCTTACCTGCAAACACAACAGAGAAAAAACTCATTGAATTACAGACGTTTCACTAAGTCATCATATCCTTGCTATATTCAAAGTCTCAAGACAATAATCTTGTGATCGAGACCTGAAGCCTTCAAAACCAAGACGAGATCTGAAACCTTCAAGACCGAGACCCACAAAAATGGGTCTCAAGACGAGTCTCAACACTCCAAATGATTCCAAAAAAGTTGTTTAATTTATTGACTTCAAAAATTTACAATCGCTTTATAGTCCAACATTTTTTCATGGTTGACCTTATGCTCAAATTCTTCCCAACAACAACCTCACACAGTATACAAAGTAAAAGAGCAGTAACCTATATTAATTTTGTATCCATAGGCATAGCAGCATTAATAGAGCTAATTTCCTCAAATCTCTTCATTATCTTTGTTATTGATCTTGAGAGACTTAGTTGTAGCCATGAGCTGATTTTAGCCATGATGCTTTCAACAGTGCAAATAAGGTGGCTGTGTTAGTATCCAGCAGGTAACATCTTATTGTGGCCAAAGTAAATGAAGAAAATCCATTAGGATGCATAAATCATATTGAAGCATCTACTCATTCCTGGTCAACATCTTGTACTATGCCAGTGTACCATGTTTTGTCATACACAGCTGCAACATAATTTCCTTTCAAACATATGGGTTTGGGTTTATAATTAGTTGAAGTTTGCACTACTAAAAAATAAGTGCTAACAGCATTTACTCCTTTCATGTTAACTTGTGTTGAACGAATTGGATGAAAGTAGTAGAAGTTGTGTGCCCTTAATATCATAAGGTTGGTGAAATCAAAGCTGCATTGCCTCTTACTGTTTGGCAAATAGTTTCACTTGAAAAGCTAACAAACACTTAAAGTTTTTCAGAGCAATGTGCCAACATATCCGTTACTGTTAGAATTGAATGTGTGTGGACAGTGCATACTTTCTCATACAGTTGATAATTTCATATTACTATCAATGCCATCACATGGTGATTTGTGTGACTTCTTGCAAAAAAATTATTAAGAAGCCAAAATCTGCTTTGAATGTTGACAGGGAGTGCAAAAGCTTTCGCAATTCTTATATTGAGCTGCACGTCTACCTGTAAAATACTCAACTTTCTTCAGATTAAGGAAGGGATTGTTTTCTACACTGCACATTATTTTCTAAACTGCACAACAATAAAACATTGGAACATCATGTTGATGATCACCTGATATGAAGCACAGACTTTGATAGCACAGCACATTGCCTTTTCTAAAATAGCAAACAACTGGCTGTATGGTGCAGATGTGTCCAGTGATATCCTTGGGCCTCATTTTCTACTTGAAAAAGTTGAAAACTATAGCTTTCAGGTTACTGTATGATTGTTACAATCATAGTGTTACTGTTGCATCATAGTTGCAACACTTCTGTAAAGACTGAAAATAATAACTGTGGTGTGACAGATTGACCTGGAAACTACCCTTGTTTAATCTTTCCCTGGTTAATCTCTTCATTTTTTTAAGGCATGATCTTGTTTGTCTCCACTTGGCAGTTCTGGTTTCTTATAACATTATTTTTTGTTTTTTGCATTTTGGGGAGTATCTGATAGATAGGACACCACCTCAGAAAAAATAAAAGATTAATTAAACAAAGCTAGTAAAATACAATTTTTGTCAGTTTATTATATATGGAATTACTGTGATCAAACTTCAAGAAATTGTTTTACCTTCAACATACTACCAGAAACATGTATCATGTCAAACAAATGAACAAAAGTTAAGGATATAAATCATTTATTGCAGCTTGCTCTAGTGCAGGGGTTCCCAAACTTCCTCTGGCCATGTACCCCTTCAGCACTTCGGTAGATGAGCATGTACCCCTAACATAGGCGCCGGAAGGATTTTTTTGAGACAAGGGCCAAAAGTGGATTTTCCAGGGGCAGGGATGTAGTGGGTGGGGGTGCAAGGAGAAAGCGCACCCCAAATGTTTTGATTTGTTGAAATCTGGGCAAAATCCCTAACAATCCGGGCAAAAATGATCCCCAACGTTGTTTGACTTCAAAAAATGATGCCCAACGTTTCCTAAAACACACATGAATCCTTTTTTTGGAGGTCACACCAAAAAGTGGTTCTTTATGAAAGAAAATTTGTTGGCATAAGTCACACAAAACTTTTCAGACAAGTTGGAGGTCTTCAGGCAAAAATCTTTCGCATGCCCAAAAATTTGCCTGCTCCTACAGTTATGTCCAAGGGTGGCCAGAAATATATTTGCAAGGGGGCCAAAAGCGGCAAAAGTTTATTTTCACCACTCGAAACAAAGAAAACAACTTTTTTTGCAAAACTCCTTAGTCACTTAAAATGATGAAAACTATATCAAATAGGTAAATAAGCAAAGGTTTCCTGAAACCAAAAAAATCTTCTAATCTATAGCTTTCAAATAAAAGAACCAACTTCATACCAGTTAACCTTATCGAGTTGTAAGCAATTGAAATTTGGTCATGCATGAGTGCACACAAAAACTATGTCTTACTTGACCTTGATTTACATAAGTTCAAAGGTCATAAAAAAAGTACCAATGATTGATTTTTGATAAACACACCTGACACATGGTAAAATTCCAGCTAAAAATATTCACAGATGAAAAAGATACCAGGGTTTTACATCAGAGCACTAAATTCACATAATATACGCAAAAATTATATGGAAACACTGCAAATTTCAACCAGTAATAACTTTGTGAATACTGGTCTGATTTTAAAAATTCAAATTGTTTTCAAATCAGAATGATGAGATCTCTCTGCTTATGAAATTTCATGTTTTTTGCTCACAGTCAGATATATAGCTCTGAATCACTTGACATGGACTGACCCACTGGTGACCCCTTAAAGTGCTAGTGGTTGCACCAGCACTTGTCCTTGGTTGGAGTCCAAGGCAATGCCACCAACATCTTCCACTGTGCAGTGTCCTAAGCATCAATGCCCTCTCCTAGCTTTAGTGCCACCTTTGTTTTTATTTTTCTATCTACCATTGTAATAAAAACAAAAGAATACAAGAAAAATAACAAATACAGAAAGCAATCAGAGGCAAGGGTACACAAACGTTGAATAGTTTGGCTGATGAAAATGCCAATAAGGCATACATAACACAGATAATTGTAAGCAAGCAATGGGTGAAAAGTTGAGGTATGTACAGATGAACGTAAGTGAGGCATGCACATATGTGGGAGAAGTACAGTAGATGTTGAGGCAATAAGCTTTGTTTTTCTTTTGCTTACATTGCCTGCCGCCTCATCTTGCATTCTCGTCTGTCTTTGCCCCCTTGTTTTTACTGTTGTTTTTTTTTGTAACTGCAAGTGTTACTTTCATATGCAACTTCATATTGTTTCATTATTCATATTGAGTCGTACATCATTGAAGTGAAACCCAGTTTTTGTGTGGACCTAGTGTCTGAGCTTCCTATCCTCACAGACATTCAACCTGCTGAGCTTCGTCGCTAAGGAGCCACACTGTCTTTAGCATGCCGTGCCATGGAAGCTGGACATCTACTCCACTTAGCTCTCACCCATTCACCAGGTGTGAATGCACGGCATCTCAAATCAAGACATCTATTTGTACCTACCACACAATAACTCATCAACTAACAACAACAGAAGTTCGGTGCTCTGGGCAGATCACAGACAGAATAGTGGAAGTTCAAGTTAGGAAGTTTTGCAAAAGAAATGAAAGACTGGTCCCATGAATTGAAACGTGCAACCACCAGTCACTATACGAAAACGTAAGTTGCCAAAGTGTGAGGTGAACCGAAAGCCATAGGCACAGCAGACCTGCAACATACCCATTACGCTACCGGGACCACCACAGTGCTTGAGTGACAAACTGACCGCTTTATTTGAACTGCGAGGTGCGGTGGTCATGGTGCTGTCGAATAAGTTATGAAAAAGATCCATTGGTGGTTCTGTAGCCACTTCTTTTTTCATATAGGGTATTTATTTACAGCATGGATCGCCAACCTTTTTGAAACTGCGAGNTACTTGTGCACCGATGAATGCGAAGGGGTACTAATTTGATACAAACTTATGAAATAAAAATTTTGCTCAATTTACTTTTAATTATATTAGTATTGATATTCCTTAATGTGAAGAAATTGATCATGCTAATATTATTTTTGGTACAGGCCCACAGGCAACTTATATGGTCTTTGCGGACAACTCGGTCCGGTGCTCGTAGGCACCATGTTGGTGACCCCTGATTAACAGTATGTGTAGTAACTAAAGGGTTAGTTCAAAATATGCAAAAATTTTAGGGCTGTATTGTTTTTTAAAAGGAAGTGTCTAGCCGTACGGCACCGTATGGCTAGCTTCTGGGGCTAGCCGTACGGCACTCTCATCATGGCGCACTGTGATTGGTGGAAGCAGTG
>JGI24159J19872_10010319_pt1 | contig 12246 bp, 9 predicted proteins | sample Ectturendosymbi4_FD_19872 | JGI IMG/M metagenome (IMG submission 19872)
ATAATTCAAAATCAAATATTCACTTATTATTCTATTTGAATAAGGACTGAAGATGTGTAACACACGAAACTAGTTTCCTTACGCAATCAATTGCGATAGATTCGCTTCGTGTGGGTCACTGATGTGGCTTTACAAACATTGATGAATGATAAGTACAAGCTTGAAAGGAGATGGGAGCAGAACCAGGCAGGCGATCCCTCAAAATGCCCGCTGAAAAGCTAGGGCCTGTAATTGTTGAAATGAAATGCAGTCGTTTTTTTTTGGAATTTTTTTGGGCAAGTTTGGGGAAATTTGGGCAAAAATCCTTCGCAACCCCAAAAATTTGCCTGCCCCTACACCTGTGGTTGCAACTACTTACAGTTAATGTGATTCGTTCCGAGCAAACACAGTCTTCTTCGCATGTAACGTGAAAGTGGNAATAAAAATCTTTTTTGCGAAAGACAATGACTCGACTCGAGTCACGTTGAGAAAAGATGGTGANTCGACCCGTCTCACAATCAATGACTCGAGTCAGAGTCATTTCTTACAAAATCTCTGATGACCAACACAGTCTGTTTGCACACAAGGAAATAAGCTCTTTTGCTTTAGCGATCATCAACATTGGCACAAATTTTGTGTTTTTACTTTGTCTCCTAGCAATGTTATGATACCTTTTAAGTATCAAGTCTTGCAGCTAAGACGGAGGAACAACTGAGTGTTTGCTTTTCACTGAAGGACCAACAGGGCATAACACATTAAACACATTATGGCGGTTTAATGTAGCATTTGTATATTGTGATCATGGCAGTTGGCCTCATACTTTACTTTAGGCCTTTGCCAGAGATGAAGGATTTATGTTTTTCCAAAACCAATCCAAAAATTATATTTCAAAATCCAGTGCAAATCCGAAAATTGATCTTGTGTAAATCCAAATACCTATCACTGTTATTAGGCAAGGCCCATATGGAGTCCAACTCATAGATTCAAAGACTCTTGTTTGAATTGTTTGGAAACTTAATTCAAGTTAACTTATGCTCTGCCTTCGGCTCACAACATATCATTCACTGTTAGCAGCAATGCAATGAGAAGTTCTGTTAATCTCAGCAATAGCATGTAAGATACCAAACCAGAAGACTAACAAGTGTGCAACACAAAACGACTTATTAGAACTGGGATGCACACGAACAATGATGAACTGTGCTAAGTATTATGAGGTATAGATATTACGGCATGTATAACAACGATGAGTTAAGAAAAGGTACTGGATCAAAGGAAATCATACTAATCCTGTAACTTGATGACATTATAAATAAAAGAGCAGACTTGTTTCGCTGGTCATAGAGAAAGCTCAACATTTGGACACAATCTACAATCGCGACGGATCTGAGAAGCTCGACTGAACCAAACTATTCCAAATCGTGATCCGCGATCCCGAAAATGAATCGAAAGTTGCGAAGTTCAAAACAAATTTATCAATTCCAACCCAAATCTGCTTAACCAGAAATTCTAAAATCCAAATCCATCGAAATACTAGAATGCGACAAGATTTAAATCCAAATTCAAGTCCATGTTCATCTCTGACCATTAATGGACATGCGAAAAACAAGGAAGTATATTTCTTGCAGCAAAGTTGGGTTAGGCTTGTGGAAATGACTGAGAGTGAAGAAGTAAAATGGAAACTGCTTTCACTAAAAACTTAAGACTAAAAACTTACAAACATAAACATCCTGGAATCAAAATAGCTAAAAGAAAATTGGGCAACATTTTGTAGTAAAAAAAGACAGGAAAAATGTCTTTGACTCGAGATTGAAAACCAAATGAGTTTAGGTGACTCGACCAAGTCATAACTCGACTCGAAAAAATTTTAGTCTACTCTGACTCGAAGGGCTTGTGACTTTGACTCGACAAATATTACTCGGGGTCCACACGTTTGGGTTGTGGACAGCTACAGTCTCGGGGGTACTTTGTGGACAGATGCAGTCCTAGGGGTGCTTTGTGCCAACGGAGGTGGAACTATCAGCAGCAACAACAACAGCGAGACAATGCATCACCATCACGTCTTTCACAAAATCCGAAAATTCGTGTTTAAAAAAAAACAGATGATTGCTGATCATGTGAAAATTAAGATGATTGCTGATCATGTGAAAATTAAAATGGTTGCTGATCATGTGAAAATTAATTAAATTCATGCGAAAAAGCACACAAATATGTACGCGTCAAGTATGAAGAAGAATTGCATCTTTTTCTGAAAACAACTAAATTTACGGAAAATTGTACTGAAATTCATTCGCAATACAACGCAAACACGGATTAGTTGGAATGTTGTCCGCTTTTGACCCCCCCGCACTGCTGAACAAACCACATAACAACAGTCAGGACATGTACCAAGTATCCAGCGGCCAGAACAGCTCACCTTTGAACTCGCCACTCCGTTCGATGATGGCACCGATGACGTCACGCCCGCAAAGATGTCGTCATTGTTGAACAACGTTCCATATGAATGAGAAGTTGGCAGCTGCTCGAGACCACCGGCGATGGTTAACGATGGTGAGGACTTCACTGAAGGAAATGCTGCAGGNCTTGGGGGAGCTTTTCTCGAGGGGAGACCCCTTTCTGCTTTCGCACTTACAGAACTNTTGCCTGACGTCACAAAGAGGTGCGATAGTGACGTTTGTCCAGAAACTTCAACGGAACTGACCCCTGAAGGCTGGTGCGGGGATTCTTGCCGAGGGGGTTGCGCCACAAGATACAGCCCTGCCTCATCACAATCCACTGTTGGGTGAGGAGGGGGGGTAACTAGGGGGTGGCTTGGCGTACTTGCAACAGTCTTGCTGCTGTCTGGGGATAGCGATGGCCGAGGAGGGGGCTTTGGTTGATTGGAGGGGTCAGCTTGTGACGCGGTGTGAGGGCCGGGCTGTGTGGTCCATGTGGCCTCAAGCAGCGCTGGGTTGTGGACAGATGTAGTCCCAGGGGTGCTTTGTGGGGCAGCGGTTGTCAACCGGGGTGGGACTATCACTTCAATGGGTTGCCCTGCTTTCTCCACAGGGTTGTTGCCGTACTGTGGGATGGACGGAGGCCGAGGGGGAGGGACCCGTGCGCTGCCCTGATCCGCCATCCCCCCAATACTGCTGCTGTGCTGTGGAGCTGCTGGTGGTCGGGGAGGGGGTATTTTCGCAGGGGGTTTGTCTACAGTTGCCACAGATGGTGTTCCATTTTCTGGAGCAACTGTTGGCCTGGGAGGAGGAGGCGGTCGTGCAAGGGGTGTTTCCGCGGTCTCGGTGATTGCACTGTGAGCCTGGGTGAGTTCCTGCATGCCGTTCATTGTCTCAGTTTCAACATCAACATTGTCGCTGTCTTTAAACGAGGAAGGAATTTCATCTGCGTCAAAAAAACACTTAATTCAGCGGGGACATGTGTATCATGTAGTCTTTGCACCATCTTAGCGTCAACATTTATGTTCAAACACAAAAGCTGAGGAGTCACAGCGGTTTTGGTTTTAAACAACAGTTTGTAGCAAGGTGGTCCAAGGTTATAAGCATGAAGGGCCACACTACGGTTTATGGGAAAATGTGCAGGCCGAAAAGAGAATTCCATTGCAATTAAAGACTGGCTTGTTGTTATAATAGACCTCATTTTTCCTGCACGCGCAAGGCAATTTTTGATTCTAAGGTAAATTTTAAGTTTTCTGTTTGTTTGCGACTCAAAATAGAGATTTTTTGCAAGAAAAAGATAAACACACCAACAAAATACCAAAACAATTTTTTGTTTATTGGTTTTGGTTATAAAGACAATGTCCAGCGTGGTCCAAACACTGTCCGCGTGGTCCAAACACAATTTGATCCCTTTACTAGGCAGACGCAAGCAGGCATGCAGGTTGCATCAGCCATTCTATTTCGTGTGTCGCTTTTCAATCGCGTCATAATTGAGAAAGCACTTTCGCAAATTACGAACATGGAAGCTTCAGTGCAAAGTCTCTTAAGCGGGAGCAAATTCCCGGTTGCCCCCCTGCTTGCGGGCCTGGTTACCCTTCAATTATTTCAAAATTGCTTCCCTAGAATTTCCGTAGAGTTTCCGTGGTATTTCTCGTATGTTTTCTCGTGCTTGGTGCTGTAATGCCTCTTTAAATAAAAACTCTTTCGGTACAGATTTTACTTGCAACCTCACAAGACACTGTGGTTTGCGCTTGCTGTTGGCGAAGCCCAGTTAGAATTGAACGTTCTGTTTACTTCCAGTGGCGGCTCTAAGGGGGGGGGCCTGGGTGGGCCATGGCCACCCTGATTTTTGGCTGGCCCCCTGTCACGTTCAAGTTCGTTTGATTGACATATAAAGCAGATAACTTTCAACCAGCACAATTTTAAAAGATTTGAAGACTTTCTGACGACGGTTCTGACGATATTCGCAAGCCTATTGGGTTTGATAGGTTTGATCATAGCAAATCCAATCGTCATTACAACGGAAAATCACCATGCAGGAGAGACGTTTATGTTGGCCCACCCTACATTTTTCCTTGGACCCGCATGCGGCCCGCGGACAGTGTTTGGACCACGCTGGTTTATAGTTTTCAGTGGACAACACCATGCTGGAGCCACAAACTTCAGATGCCTGGAGCTGGAGCCTGAAATTTCAGTTGCAGGTGCACAGCCCTGGCACGCGCACGACAACCTCCGTTTGAATAAAACCCTTCTGAGGCTTTCCACTGTTTTGTTGTATTCGGTCACCAGGGTGATACATACCCAGTGGCTGAGTGCGCACGGCTTGGACCTTGTTTATTAAAAACTGTTTTTACTGCACATGTCCGCGTCACACAGTGAACTTTTGCAGTCTACCTGCACGTCTGAACACATGGATAGTGTTGGATTGGAAAACACTTCCATCCAAGGCAACGATTTCGTCCACAACTTCGCTGTTATCATACACAACCAACATGCAGTATCCGAGGTACCTACCAATTAAACAGAGCACGTTGAGGTTGAAGCTTGTAACAAAAGCTTGGAATTTCAACAAAATGAATCAGCCTGTACCTTATCAGGAGTGGATCTTCGACTGACAGGGATTGGATGAAACCCCGACACAGGTCCGCGCGATTCCAGCCCTTGGTGCAGACGAAGACGACAGAGTTGATTGGTTCCAACATGTCAATAACATCTTGATACACTGCTTTCCTCCTGTCTTCGTCGACCAGCGCCAACTTCACATCGAACTCGGTAACAACAGGTCTGATAAGAAGCAAATGTGCTCAGCCTTGGAACGATTTTGCCGAGGTAAGCCTTGCAGTGCCCCCCACAACTATCAACCGTGTTGTTCTGACGCAGACAGACAAGTACAACCACACTGGTCTACGAACCACGGTGTCCATCAAGCATTTGTACTTCTTCGCCACCGTCAGTAAGTATGTGATAGCGAAGTGTGCATGGCAACAAGCGAAGCGTGCATGGCAAAAAGCGAAGCGTGCATGGCAACAGCAACAAATGTTGGTTGTGTAATCATCAGGGTTACGGAGTCGGAGGAAAAATTCCCGACTCCGACACCTTAACATAAAGTGAATGAAGTTTGGTTGTCAACAATGTTGTAGCAACCAGCAATCAACAGAAATCGTGATGCACAGCAAGAATTTTCTGTTTCAATAAAAGTTTCATAAAGAAATTGTACTATTTCCACAGAAATTCCCAACTTAGGAGTGTGATTTAAATAATGATTCAATTGGACTTCCGGAGTCGGATAAAAAAATCCGACTCCTAGTGTTCTTAGGAATCCGACTCCACCCACAAACATCCGCCTTCTTACGACTCTGACACCCTGTGTGCAATGGAATGCGAACAAAGCTGTGGTCATACCTGTGGTCAGATATCTTCAACTCTGCTCTGCAGTATCTGTTCAGCACCACGGAGCTTTCATCGTTTGCATCGGACTCCTGCAGGGTAAGAAGACACGGGGTTGCAAATGGGTGGGTGGGAACAAAGTTTACAAGATGAACCCAAACCTCGCTGAAGAAGCCCAGCAACCTCCCCTGACACTTCCACAGGACCCTGTCCGTCCACGCGGGGGACCTGCACTTCTCACTTGTGTCGTAATCATCGGAGAAAGGGTCGTACTTATAGGTCGGGGCGAATTCAATGTTACCCTCCTCGAAACCCTGAAAATTGTAGCTGTTGATAGACTGCTGATCGCTCACAAATCACAAGATCCCACCAAGCGAAGTTACCACCAGAGTTGAGTTATTAGTCAATAGCTTGCCCAACTATTTCAATTGAGCATAAAGTAACCAGCGGTTTGTACAAATAACAAACTAGTTCGTGCGCAAGTAAGCAAATCTATTCGAAAGATTTCATCTTCAAACAAGATAGAAACAAATATTATAAGTATTGTTGCAGAGGACAAGGTATTGTGACTGAACATTGTTCAGATTGAAACAGGAACTCCACCGCATGCTATCCAGCACCCAGATGACGGGAACAAAGTCATACAGTAACAGGATGTGTTTCAACACCCAACACACCATATCTGATCACCAACACGGTACATTTGAACAGGGTGTTTGAACACCCAAAACGGCGTGTTTGAGCGTCAACATTGCATGTTTGCTGCTCGCCATGTGCCCAACGTGCGTTGATAACAATTACAAGACGACAACAGGCATTCTGTGACAACCACAGAATTTTAACGAACGTTCGAACGCTAACGATATTTAAAAAATTCACTGGTTTAGCAATGCACAGTGAACTCAACTGACCTTGAATGTATTTCCCGCCCTTTTTTGCTCGAGCAGTTGATCGAACTTCTTCAGTTCATCCCATTCCATGTTCTTGACGTGTTCTTTTATCTTATCACCAGGAAGGTCGATCCGATAGTTGAAGTCGCCGCACCAGAATATATAGTCGTGGTCGAAGAGTCTCCGACCCTGTGGAGAAGCATCAATACCAACAGAGCTCGTCACTACGCATTGGGGGGGTGTACATTTCTTGGACGCTCTTGTTTATTCAACGTATCAAAGTGGACCAGTTGCAAACAAAGGTACAGAAGTGTATTTAACCTTTGAATGCCAGCTTCAATTTGATCTCAACAAGAACATCTTTGAAGTTTAGATTTTTGATTTTTTACTCTTTTGTTAAAGATGACGCACCTTCAGCGTTGCTTGGGCTTTACTGCGATCTTGCTGTAAAAGGTTTAGTCATTTGTTCGTGTCGAGGGTATGAGGCAAACAGCCATTAAAAACTGGAAAATTTACCGTAAAACTGAAGGTGAAGTGGTGATTTTCCAAATCAGTTCATCTCCACCTTCCTGACGTTCTCATGAACAAGTTTAAACAAGACACATTAAAAGCCTTCATTTGTTTCATCCACTATCCGGTATAACTTCCTCAAAAACTGTCGCATACTGTTTGCTATTTTTACAAAAGCTCAATATTATGACGAATGCTGCACACAGTGCACATGGCTAAACACCATTCACACAACATGTTAGTCTTATCAAAATCATGACAGGACCAGTCATGGAAATGTTTAAAAGGTTTGGTTTGTCAATGAACGATCTTTACAGGCCCATGCACTGCACTGGCTTGTCTGCACAATGGTGTGTGGCGCGGGGACAATGGTGTGTGGCGCGGGGACCATTCAGCTGAAGCTGTTCTGAGAAGCACTGCAGGGCAGGACACAGTTAAAGCCACAGAGGTCACCTTTGAAAAAACGAGTTTGTTCGACAAGTCGTTGTAATTGTCGTTCCTCTCCTGCACTTGGGTTTGTCCGGCTGCGAAGTGAGAACACACGAAGCAGAGGGCGGAACCGAACAGCACGCAAGACACCCCCACGGCGCCTTTGTTGCCTGTCGTGCCCCCCAGACCAGTCTTGATGGCGCAGGGCGAAACGTCCCTGTGGATGGCAAGTCAAATGTTGACAGCCGGTCGTTTGTGACCGAACAAAGCAACAACTATGATGCAACACCTGATATGAGGCACCAGGTTATGACGGACGTATATGAAGAGACAGACTCCAACCAATTGCTCGGACATGAGTAACACGTAATCATCCTTCGATGATATGGTCTTGTGCAGTTCGGTGGCCCATGCTTGCTGGTTGGCTTGGCTGGAAAGCAGAGAGACGATATGCAAACCACATCATAGATTTAACAGACAGGCATGCAAACACCGTTGCTGCACAGACCTTGCATTGATGATGTTCCCAGCGTTCAGCTCAACCATCTCCTCCAAACCCACTGCGTATATATCAACAGGTGTGTTGCTGGATAACTGTTGAAACAGGAGTGTAGTAAGGAACGGTGGATCATATGAAATAAAGCCACTACACATAACCTCGTCAGATGGCTGTTCATGTGCAATTCACCCCAAGGCGCCAACCCATACCAGATGGTGCATCCCATCGATATAGTTCTGCCAAAGCTGACCAGCCTGATCCATTCGCCCGTTGTCTACGGCGTTTTACCACGAAGTTACTGCTTGTCTTATATCATACAAACAACAGTCTACCACGCTCACACCTAATCCTTTTGTATACATGTCAAACATGGTAATGAACAAAGTTTTAGAGAATAAAGCATTGCATTGAAAACCAAAAACATGCTGGGCAATGATTCCTCTCAGACAGGCAGCACAACATCAGTCCAACATGAGTAAGACCTGGCACGTGTTTGCTGGGAGGCCTTCATGTTTACAAATATTGCAAGTCAAAAATCAGGTTGGACAAATTGTGTTCATAAAGCACAAACATTTATGAAATAGATATCCTAGTTTTTCTATAGTTTCAGATAACTTTTTTTTTTAAACCTCGTAAAAGCAATAAATATCATTGCTTCATCTGCCATAAAAGTACTGCATATGATTCCCGCTCATAACTGTGTGCATCGTGGACGTCGCCTCATTTACGTCTTTACTTGCGATTTGAGGCGAACGGTTGGAACCACAACCAATGCTTTAAACCTTCAGGATTACTTTAATATCTTGTTTGACACAACCTATAAACTCAAAAGCGTGAACTGCTTAATTCCTGCAAGTTTTGCATATTTTCAGAAGAACTTGACAAAATTGAGGCGAACAGTTTGTATTGCAGGAATGTGGGGAGATACTTTGAAATAAGAGTTACATGTGACGCCATTTCAGGGGTACTTTAAGGACTTTCACCCACTGACATAACATTTAAACCACAATCACGTCTCAGTAACTTAAAGAATACAGGCTTAGTGCAGCCAGGCAAGTTTCCTGGACTATGGAAGTGAGAACAATTTTCTATTTTTACAAAGATACGCAGGTTTACAAAAACAGCCAACATCTGAGGGGGAACTGTTTGGACCAGGGGGGTTAAATGCGTTTCACCTAAAAGTCCAAAGGTCCAATTGCTTCGTTACGCTTCGACGAGTACCCAACCAACCGTACAATAATTGACAACACTTCTGTTCACGGGGTTGTGAGGTCAGAGGTTCCCGGGTTTTGAGGTCAGAGGTCGCTGACACAGCTGGAGTCGTGATTTCTGGCAGGGTTGGATTCGGAGTCGGAAAATGGCCACCGACTCCGACCGTCACACTTGTTGAGTGAGCCGCTCCCAGTCAAATAATAGGTTTGCTTGCGATAGACTAACATGGCATCAGGACTTATTTGTAACAGTTCAGTCCGAGTGTAAGTGCTTTCCTCGCACGTATTCAATTTACTTCGCATCGCTGTGTTTATAACGCAGTGACGCATTACAGTAGCTAAAGCTTTTGAATGATGTGCACTTTGACGTTTTCAGTTTTCAAAGTTCAGGGGTTTGTAGTTCCTGCGCAAATTACTTTTCATGACATTATCATGATATAGATCATCGCGATGAGTCAAAGAGGGGAGTCCAGACACCGCAGCTACTGCAAACAACAAACACTGTATTCTGTTAAAACACATCACACAACCAAACTAACTGTGTCTGGTTGAAACAACGCACAAGAATTGGAGCAAAATGTTGTTTGAAAAGCAGGCGATGGATGATAAACGCTCGTGCACGAATTGTCGAGTGACATACTTCGTTTCAAATGATTGTAGAGAAGGTTAAAAAATAATTTTTCCAAAGATATTTCATGGTAGCGAGGAATAAATAAAGCATGGTGCGTTCGGCCGGATACCAGAGACTGGAGGCAAGGATGAACTTACGTAAGGTTTGGAAAAGAGATGCAGCGCAAGTCAGATACGTTCCTCACTTAATATTTGTAAGCTGTTGTTTAATCAATGACCATCTTTGCGCCTTCAACAACTACAGGTATGACATGGCACTTGGTTCAACTTACCACGTGATGCTCAGTGCCAATCGAAAACGTTTATTCAGTCGTTACCTTTTTCTTGGTCGCAAATAAACACCGGCAAGCAATTGCGGGAACTGGCCACGGTTATAAATGTGTCGTTATTTGAGGCAGAGTTTCTAACAACATTTTCCGCACAATGTAGAACTTCTTCATACAGCCGATCAACTTACAGGTGAGACAAACCCTGATGGGAAAATTCCAGAAAACATTTCACCATTCCTGTAAACCTCTCCTTTCAGCCAGTCGCCGTTCGCCTCCAGCACGTTCACAACCTGCGCGTGGAACAACTGCGTTGGGATTTATTTTTACTGAACTTCTCGTAGTGTGAAGCATATACAGAAGGAAATATATCAAAAGCTAATCGCTCATAATTTCAACAAGTTTCTAAATCTTCAATGTAGGTCGTTTAATTTGCTGCAACAAAATATCTTTATCAAAACATCAAGTAACACATTTTATTATTCTCAAGTGCGGTAAGCAACACCTAGATTAAAGAAAAATAAACCATTTAATGGAACGATCCATATATCTTAATTTCTAGAAAGGTCTGCTTTTTATGGAGTTTCCCAGGAGCTGTATGGGCACTGCTTCCACTTGACCTGTAGTTCTCAACCTGGTACGGTGGGTGAACCTCAAGGATTGGGCCTAGGTCCGACACAGGGTCCGTTTTTTTTGCATTTATAAAATATATATATCTGTTTTAACGAGATAATATTTTTGTTTTTCCACTTGCGAAGGGTTCGTTGAATGCACAGGGTAACTTGTGAGGTACAGTTCCCAAACAAGGTTGAGAACACTTCACCAGACAGTTTGCACTTACAAGGCTCAGGTGCGGCGACCACGGGGTAAGTCGTGGTTAGCAGGATTCACTGCAACAAGCTCTAGCGGGTCGGTTGCTTTATCTCGTCGAAGCCCTGCATCGAACCGGGCATTCAACTAACCAAATGGCTGCAGGATTTTATGTTTGCCTTTTCCGCTGTGGGTGCTCTGTCATGGCGCAGCATTTCAAGTAGCAAGGTCTCATCACTCAATCCATTGCGGGTATCAGAACGAGTTTAGCAAGAAGCAAGCATGTCAATCGGATGGGTACCTTTTCTACCGCTTCACTGAACATAGTTGCATAAGATTTTTCAGAGCATTCCGTCCACTTAAAATCAGAAATACCTCGTTTGTCCAGAGTTCCAGGTCACCTTCTTCCTGAGCGGGAAAGTCGTGCAAAACTATGGATGGATTGTTCAGCTCAACAGCATAAGATGCGGGAAATATTCCCGAAAGTCCTTCTTTCTTCCCATGTAACCATTCACCATCTTCAAGTTTGTAATCAACTGAAAAAAACAACAGTGCTATTTTATTTATGCCATAACAGGGGACATCACCTAAGCAGAGAAGTGATCTTACCCAGCACGATCTCGTCGACCTCCAAATTCAAATCATCAGGTTCCGCAGACTCATATTTGAACAGTGCTTGGTAGTATGTATGTCGGTCAGAGCTGTCATGAACCAACCAGTCCTTTAATCCCTGCCCAGCACACGTCATTGATTACATGTGTGTCGAATTGATCTTCAGCGTTACAACTCACTAACTGGTGAAGCAAGAACAGGTCAATGCGTGTGTTTGGAGCAAGGCTGGGTGTACGACAAGCCTTAACGCAGTTTCTTACGCGGCTTTCCAAGACAGCTCTACTCTGACCCAGAGAATACACGTTTTTTTGATGTGAAAGATACAAACATCAGCGAAGTGACGTAGTGATATGATGCCCATAAAAAGCAGGTGGGCTGATACATTCCAATCTTTCATTTCGCATCGTGCAGTTGCAACAGCTGCCCGCCCTCCCAGTTCAACACCCCTGACTTGTCATGGCAACAGCAGCGCAAGCGGCACACACACCGACTACGACATCACCTTGTCCTTAAACGCAATCGACCGGAACAGTTTCCCGCCATTCACATTCCAGGTAGCAACACAAACTCGTACATCGTATGCATCAACAA
>JGI24159J19872_10010321_pt1 | contig 12245 bp, 9 predicted proteins | sample Ectturendosymbi4_FD_19872 | JGI IMG/M metagenome (IMG submission 19872)
CATATCTTCAACTTAAGCACTGTCTGTGCACACTGCACCAGTAACAAAAATCAGCACGCATTGATGTTATTTAATGGAAATCGATTTCGCCATACGGTATCTGACTTGGACTGAAGATGCCGTATGGCGAAATCGATTTCCATTAAATAACATCAATGCGTGCTGATTTTTGTTACTGGTGCAGTGTGCACAGACAGTGCTATAATCAGTATAGAAGTAAGTATGAACGCGGAAGCTTTCTCATGTGGCATTTTATGCTCTCTTTTTATTTTTTCATTTCTTTTCTGTCATCATGCTGCTTTTTGTGTAGAGATTAGTGACAACTTTGATCCGTGATTTTGAGACTGTTTCAATGCGTAAAACAATTTTTATGAGCATGTATCCATAGCACGTTGAGACGAAAATATGAACGTAATGTCGCTATGACTCTTTAGATTCTGAATCTGACTGGCTTGAGAAACAAACTAATTTTTACTAATTACCGTAAAAGTCACCAGACGTGAACATTCACAGAAAATTGACCAAACCTGCGGCATAAAAAGATACAAATTGCGAAATCAAGTCATGGGAGTTATGTAAACTCAAGCCCACCTCTAATGATACCATTGGTCAATTCGTTATTTTGCAGTTCTACTGGGCAGCTGATATCATGACCAACTACGTAACCGCGCTCCACATACTGTCTTTCGCCATCATCCGGTATATTTCAATTCAGTATCCGATCACGTTCAACAAAATGAAATTTGTGCACGCCAAGGTGAGGGTAATTTAGTGCGAACTCCAATAAAACTGATGAGCGATGCCACCATGTTAACGCATATAATTGCGAAGAGGTTTGTTTTGAAATTCGGCTGCTTTGGACATTTGAACCGATACCGCACCGACACCCGGCGGTAGCATTTGTTTACTGCTGCCAAATGCGAATAACCTCCATCGTGCTTAAAATTTTACTTTTTCGAGTAACTTTCCTGAAACTAGAATGAAACTTGGAAAGTAGGATAAAACATGGAAGTCTTGCAAATCTTATTAGAAACAAAGGAGCAAATACCAATGACTTGAATGCTTTCATTCTGGCCATTTGAAAAGCAGCTGTTATCATCTTCAACAAAATTCAACGAACGAAACGCCGAACATCATACTACAAAACATGCTGATGATGCTGTCTATGCAAACAAGGGGCCAATCAGTACATTTTGCAATTAAGACTTCATTGTCAACTTCATTGTTCCTTGTCGACACCATGAGCTTCAAACGACTGATACAAACGTCCACTGATGATTTGAAATGTTTGCAAACTTTTGAATCACTTCATTAAATTTGTAATCTGTTGATCATTCATGAGGTCTTGCTGGGAATCGAAAAAAATATTTTCGAAACGTCGAACGTGATTTTGTTTAAATCGCTGACTGTTGAGTCTTCTGCTTCTAATTTTGAAGAGATATTACTTGAAGGAGACATATTTCAGTGTGGAATGGTGAATTCTGCAATCAGTCTTAGAGAGGTGAAAATCTTTCATACGCAGGTATTTCCTAATTTGTTTCTATGAGTTATAGTTTGGTTTTACAATTAAATATGAGATTAAAAATAAAATACATCGTGAAAGAAAAGAAGAAATAGATAATTTAAAAAGTTTATTCAGCATGAACTCCTTATGATGACTTCAATTCACAAATTTCACAAATCATTGGCATCGGTTCAAGTTGAAGCACTAACATTCCGTTGGAGGTGCCTGTTTGTAGAGTGTTATCATGGTTTTGTTTGGACATCTTTGCCAGGACAACGATTGCAATTACATTCATTTGCAAGTTTGTTGTTTTGTAGTGTTTGGGGCTTTCTGCACCGAATTCTTTCTCAAGATTTCTTTTCAGTATTGGCCGAAGCGCGATGATGCAGTGGGCGGATCAGTATTCTTTTTTACATGTCTTGATTAGCTGATATGCTCGAATGAGTTTCTTTAATTTTCAAGCTTTTCCAAGTTTCACTGCACAAATGAAAGCTGCACGAATTCTACTGGTGGAAACACAATCGCCTTTTAATTCGCACTAAATTTTCGAAAAGATTCTTCTTCCTTTTGGAACGAGTAACTGCTGTATATTGCTGCTTACCAGTTGAATTTTGATTAAGCTAAACACCAACAGTACACACTTCCAGTCATATTTTTAATTGCAATGGTTCGACAAAATGTTCTCCTTTTTGAAATTGCTTTGTTTTTTTGGATCAACGAAATTCTAAACAAAATATGCACATCCTGTTGGTTAGTAAAAGTCATTTGAACGATGCTCTAATCTCTAGCTACGCACAATTTCTTTCAAGAAATATAATCAGTTTTGAACTTTGACGTCCGTTGTCAAGCGAAATTTCTGACCTCTGCCAAATTTTTGACCTATTATTGTTTGTCAGTTATTTTGCTTCTCCGAGTAAAGGTAAAACGTTTGGCAATTAGTTTTTGATGTGTGTAGTGTAAATTAATTTTTTTTGGTTGGATGTCAGATACCCAGAACAAGCTACAGTATGGGAATAACTGCAACCTCTGAAAAATATTGGACTTAGTCTTATACCTCAACTATTTTTCTTTTTCTAACCCTAACCCAAACCCTACCCGATACACGTACCTAAACACCACACCCCAACCCTAATTAACAGTTTTCTCAGCGTATTTGATATATATAATATTAATCTGTGCATGCGCACATGGCGTGAAGTCAGAAACGTCGTAAGTCAGAAATTTCGCTTGACAACAGTCAAATCGTAATGTCAATGCTTCAGATTTCTGGTGGAGGCTGATTCATTGGCAAAAAACAATGTCTCAGAGTCATTCGGAACTACTTCCCGGCTCCCGCATATTTCATTTGGATTGATCAAACTTGTAGCCCATGAAGCCTTTGTTTTTAAATTAAAATATTCCTTTGGGTAAACGAAAATTAACCTGTTGAAAGCGTGCAACTTGCGGCATAAATAAAAACAATTTGTGCAAAATCATTAATTGTGACTATTCATTCCAAATCATTAGTTGTGCTCATCCTTGCACAAATGCAATGACTGACGGCAATGGAAAACCCACGAGGGCTTTCAGCAGAGACTGATGGCCATGGAAAACCTACTAGGCCTACAGCAGAGAAGACACTCAACTCACATCAGATGCTCTGTTTCCCTTTTTCGAAGTGGATTATCCTGTGATCATGCGGACACCAAATCTTGCAATTTTTCTGCACGTTGCTTTTATTAATTTTTTCTTGTGTTTGTTATTATCCTTGAGTGTGATTTAAGTTGAAATGCAGCAGCCAGCAATTCTATTTTTGAGATTGTTGACGTTTGTCTAGCCAGGTATTGCTAATATGTAGATTTGGATTGGAGCGATCTGGATCATTTGCTTCCTATGCGGTTTCATTCCTTTCGCTATTTTCTTCGGAGCCCGAGTTCCTGACCGTCTAAGCGACCTACCAAACGCAAAGTGGCCAGCATGCACTGTCATAATGGAGTGGTATGTATTACAAGTCATTCAAATCTTTCACACTGCTTTCGTATTTACTGTTTCGTTTGATTCGGAAATTTGCAATGAAAACGCTTTGTTGTTGTTTGAAGATCAGTGAAAGTAAATGTATACTACACAATTTTAATGTCATTTGATCAAGTTTGAACCAGTCGGTGTTGAATATGTTTCATTTAACGAATACTATATAATCAATGTATCTGGTCGTAGTGAAACAAACGAGAGTTGAAAAACTTTTTGCATAATAACCACAAATAAGGAAAGATTATCACAAATATAAAATGTCAACTCTATCTGAACATACGTTTCGATTTTGTCTCTTTTGATTTCTCTTTGCATCTTTGCTTGTTGCATTAATTTATGCGCCCCAAAAGTCCACTCAAAAATGATGTATTTGCAGGTACGACCAATACAAAATTTACCAAAAAGTTTGCTATCCTATGTTCTTGTACGCTCCGACAACTGGAGTGATTATCATGAGCGCTCTCATTGCTGCCAGCGTCAGATCGCACATACGTCACAGTCAATCGACTGAAACAAGGCCGAAGAGGCTGGCTAAGGAAAAACAAGCGATGTTGCAACTGGTCCTGATTGTGATGTCTTTCCTGATTGGTTACGTGCCTTTCACAGGTAAAAATGTAGGGGCAGCTTGTGACATTCAAAACAGGAGCTGAACGTTTTTTGAAGTCCAAGGAGTTTAGGCAGCACTTTTTACAATTAAAAAAAACTACAAATAGGTTGCAAAAAATTTGTTTACAGCTTACGAGTTTTGGACAGTACAAGAACATGCCAACACACAAGAGAACAAAGTGATCGACTATTGGTTTGGAATGATCGAGTATTTTTTCCTGCGTTTCTCGGAATGCCTCAATCCTATCTTTTACAATCTCGGTTCAGCAAAGATGAGGAAATGCACTGCAGACTTCCTTCGGAAGCATTGCCGATTGCCTGCAGTGGAACTAAGAGATAGGGCACGTTCAAGAGCCAGCTCTTCCCAGTCCGTGTATACAAACGACATGGGAGTGTAAAATCTATGTCGCTAATTATAAACTTGGATTCCCGGCCAATCCTAACCAACTTTTTATATCTACACTGATTCGTTATTTTGGCTAGAGTAGTGTGTGTCGGATATCTGTACGGACGTATTATATTGTTTTACATTGTTTGCTTCGCAACAGATGTAAAAGTGTTGCATGACTCATATATGGAATCATGAATACTTGTTTACTTTTCAAGGAGAATTCACTCTGTCCACCCTTGCATTAAAATAACGGAGTCACCCCAAATCTTAATCGTGGTCACACGTGCAAAGCCTTTTGCTACAGGTGCAGTATATTTTCTTTAACTTGAAAATTTACTTGCCAACCAGCAACAAAATTTTGTAATTGTATGTTTTTGTGGCAACTTTCTATTTCTTTCCACAACATGCTTGCGATTCGTTAAACACAAGCAAACAAGCTCTGCTTTCCCTGCAATACCTAGCAGATAAAAAAGTTTTTCTCATCGAACAGTCAACGCGTATCTACTCTATGCAGCTTTTGTGGTATTCATCATTGATAACAATCACATTTTATTTTTTTCCTGTGAGAGCTCTTGAAACGCCAGCATCAGTTTAAGACTTGATTTGCCTTCAACATGTCTGAACTGACGGAGTGAAACAAGAAAACTTCATAAACTCAAACATCTTTTTCAGTTTTCAAAGCCTTGAAATTTGTTACTCCATGGCCATGCGCCATCGATGCCAAGATTTCAGATTTAATTGAAATTGCACAGAAAAGTTTGCCTAAATTGAAAACCTGGCATTTCCAAAACTTTTATTACTTGCTCTAAGTTATCATCAGTTACTGGTTGCTCTAACAATAACAGGTCATCTACTATTCCATGTTCCTGTTCAATCAATTTTGCATAAATTGGTGCAATAGGTTCGGTTTACATTTTTGCTATAAAAGGCAGTACTATCACCACAAGGCCTGATTACGTTCCTACAAAGTTGCCCTCCAGTTTTTGGTACCCTTGAAGTGAGACATGTTCAGTCAAATTGTCATATTCTTTATAATTTTCGGAAGCTTTCGCAATTTTTGTTTTGGTAAGGGCAATATTATCTGAACCATCGTGAAGGTTATTTTAACTTAACTTCAAACACACAGAATTTCCAGCTTCAAATGCAGTTTTTGTTTTTGTGAATAAAAAATGTCAAAAATATTGCTGATTGATTGGACCTCAAGGGTCCCAGCGCCTGGAGCGACAGAGTTACGCTGTGAAACCTGTTCTGTATTTTAAACATGTCAGGCTGCAACGTGAAACGTGCATTGTTTTGTTTCTATCTCGGTAGAAGATACTGTAGCTCATTTAAGAACAAAGTTTGCACTACTGGCAAGAATATCGGTATAGTACTGGCACTACTGGCAAGAATATCGGTACAGGAAATGGCTTTCTCTGACTACTGATTTCAGGAGATCAAGGTGACAAAAATAAGATGTTATGAAGTAGCTCACCGGTCAATTTTAGGCCAACAGCTAATCACTTGGTCAGGCAAGTTTGAAACTAAACATCTGTTTAGTTCGTAAAAGGCCAAAAAACTTTTAGGCCGGGATGCACACCCAGGGCGTCTGTAAGAAGTACCAGCCGGTATGAAGAGCGACACCGGACCCTATTGCCTTCTAGGGCTCTCCCAGAAACTTGCATAGCTTGTTTGTATGCTGAACACAACATAGAAAAAACTTGCGACCATGCTAAGATTTAGAAATATATTAACAATAACAAATTGTTGTACTGGAAACTGTCTTGCACTAGTGATTTTTGCTTGATTACAGAAGTCCTACTCTCATCCTCCCAGGCCCCAGCACCTATCAAGCACGAGTACGATATCTCTTGTATCCCCACTCTTAGGCCCTGTGCACACCAGCGGCTGTGCATTGATAAAAACTGTTTAGTTACTGTATGTGGATATTTCACTTCTGATACTCCTCTTGGACTGAATGCAGGTTTTCAATATCATAGGACCAAGGGTTCGCCAAACACCGGGCCGCGAGCCTCGACCCGGTACCTGTCCGTGAGGCATTTTTTACTGGGCCGATGTGGCTTTGGGGTTCGGTGACTTTTCATCACGCGTCATTTCATCACGGGACAATTAAGTACAGACATTTAATCACTAGATGTAGTTAATCACGCAAACAATTAATCACTTACCTGGTTTGGTGACATTCAATCACGTGACAATTAATCAGTCATTTTAATCACTGGATACTTTGTTATAATGGTGTTAGTTGTATCTGCATATCTTTTTCAAGTCCTTTCATAAAACTCCATGATGTGCAGTGATGACCTGGCAACCAAATGTCAATGAACACAAAATTTTTCAGCCGTTTCTAAAGTTTATGAAACGTCTGAAAACCAACTTTCACGCTCATACCATGAGCGAATCCCAAGTTATTAGGTCAAAAAAGTCTAAATTTATCATTAGGGCAAAATTTTCTTGTAATACAGTTTTATTCTCTTCATCGATATTTCATTGAAACTGCAACAACAGATATTGATATGCTTTTGCAAGTAAAGTTGCAATTCTGTAATAATAATAAGTTTGTTGCGATTTCTGACGTAATATTAGGTCAAAATTTATCGTTAGGTCAAAATTTTCTTGTAACAGTTATTTTTCTCTTTACTGATATTTTATTGAAACTGCAACAGCAGATATTGGTATGCTTTGCAAGTCAAGTTGCAATTCTGTAATAATAATAGGTTTGTTGCGTTTTATGACGTAATAAAACTGTTTTGCCCACTACTGGACGATTGAATATTAAGTAGGATAGGGGTGGTAGGCGATAAATGTGGTCTACAGTACTTGTTTTGGTAAATGCTCAATCCATTATGTATATAGTCTTTCAGATTTATGATGCTCTCAGGTTTGATTCTTCTGTAGGTATTAATGTACTTGTCAAAATATCATCCTCTAGTTACTGTAAACAACCAAATTTTGTAACATTTCGAAGCTTAGATTGCATGAATATGCTTCTGGGTTGACCTCAACACCTACTAACGCTGATTTATTTTGCAGCGCAAACGCAGAAAATTTATAGGTCAAAATAAAGACAAAATTGGTAAATTATAAAGTCAAAATTTTAAGTTTTTAGGTCAAAACATTGGTTGCCCTAGTGATGACTTTCAAAAATTGCACGTTGTTAATGTCAAAGAATGTTGTCAGCTAGTATAAAAAAACTTCAAAGTCGGATGAAGCAACCATATCTAAAGCAGGTAAGCAGCGAAAACCAATCTTGAACTCTCATTCTTTTCGTGGTCTTCTTTCGTAACCAATTTAGTTAACTTTTAGCATAAGGTTGTGTCGAATTAAAACAGCAACCCGTAACTGTTGCACTTCGAAATGCTGATCTAAAAGCATTTATCGCTACATCCTCAAAATCTAGCAGTACTCTCTAAGGATAAGCTAAAATAATCATCCTTTTTACTTCATTCAGCATGCGATCGTTCAATCTTGTTGTGTACAAGGCAGTAAATGACGGCAGGATTTATGCCACGAGCGAGCACGAAATTTATTGTGCATAACTGGAAAATTATTTATTGTGTACAAATGTGCGTGTTGATCTGTCTAGTAATAAAGCGTCTAAGATATCAAACGTCTGGGTTTTAATTGTCTGCGTGATTAACTATCTAGTGATTAAATGTCAGTGATTAAATGTGACGTTATGAAATTACGTGTGATGAAATGTCTGTACACTGGCATGGGCCCACACGCAAGGGGCTGAATGTGTTATTTTACTTTGGGTTATTGGTCTGCCACGTCTTGAAGGCTGGTCTGTAAAAATTTTGGCTACGGTGTGGTGCAAAAACGGTTGCCGGCGCAAACAGTGGCGATTCTAAGGGGGGCCTGGGTGGGCCATGGCCCCCCAGGTTTTTGCCAAGCCCCCAAGGTTTTTGCTTGGCCCCCCGTTTAGCCCCCTAATTTTTTTCTTAATTTCCCATTTAAGTTCGTTTGGTTGACATATGCAGAGTTGCCAAACGCATTTTGTGAAAATATCGAACATTTTATCAACAGCGCCAGATCTGAGCTGTGTCGTAATTTGTAAGCAGCACAGGGAAAACAGAGACAATCAGTATTATTAAGCCACGATTAAGAATTTGCCCTATTTTGGCTGATTCGTTACATTTTGGTGTGTGTGTGACGTAACAATCGCACCAAGGATTGCGTCAACAGCAGCAACTAAACTTCGCTGAAGAAACTGTCCTGACAAGATTCACTACAAGGACCAATATATGATTTGAGAAATTCTGCATTAGTTCCTTTTAAAGTTAAGTTACAGCAAATTATTTTATTTTCACAATACCCGTTTCAGACACTGCATTTCAAAATACCGGCCTTTGCTAAATTAGCAGTAAAATACCGGCAAGGCCGGTGAAATACCTGCCATCTGACAACCCTAGACATATGCAGTAGTCAGTAGATAACTTTCGGCCAGCAATATTTTAAACGATAATTCAGAAACCTTCCAGCCTGCATTCAATATTCCCCAAATGCATGATAAGCTTTGTTATTTTTGACGGTCGGGTAGCTAGAGATGTTTATGACGACACACATCTGTACTGTAGTAGATGCTCGCATCCTGCGTGAAATTTAGTCAGACCGCGATCGCGGTGTGGAAATATTCATTTCGAAACTAAGAAACAGTCACAGAAATGGGAAGATTGATCTTTCGTGTGTTTTAGTGTGAGATGGAACTGGATTATATGCCTGCCAGCAGATTGTTGCTTGTCCCAGTAGTAAATATTTGTGAAAGCATTAAGAATTGGTTTCAGTTAATTTATCCGAATTTATCTTGGCTGCAGTATTGCGTTCTACTGCCTTGTGAATGAGTTCGAAACATCTTACATAAGTGGTTCGTAACTACAGTTTTAACTCTACCCACACATGTCCTGCGACCTCAGAATTTTGTGCGGATTTTCTGTAATGATTCAGAAGCAATGTTCGCGTATTTCAGCCCCTTTTCCCAGGAGGTCAAACATTTCTATCAGAAAAACACTTCAAAGAATTCGCAAATCATATTCATTTTGCGAAAATGATTTAACATATGAAATAACTTTGGCAAAGAATTGGCCTCGGAAGGCGTCGAAGCTGTCTATATCGCTGGAACAATTTTTATTTTTTATAGCTACTTTAAAAGCTGCGGTTGGTTGTTACTGGTAGCTGTAACTCTTCCCGTTACCAGCGCTTCATGCGAGAGAAGTTTTTCAAAAATTAAATTACTGGAAAAATTTCCCGGAAATTCCATGACCAGTGAAAGATTGGGTAACGTTGATCTACTTTCAGTTGAAAGGGTACGAGCTGCAAAAATAGATTTAGATGATTTCGTTGATGAATTTGACAGTCGACAAGACAATCGAAAGATCAAGGTACATTGAGTTAATAATGATATAAAAATCTAACGTAGCCTGTGCAGGGATCTGTGTGAGAATTTGTTGCTCATTTTCTATTTGTCTGAATCTTTTATGGTTTAGACGTGGTGCGTGTTTCGCGTATGATAAGACAGTCATAAATCAACGCAGGGTTGAAAAGACAGCTTTTGAGGATCAGTCAGAGGAAAATTCAGTGTGAATAACAAAATGAATGACTTTGTTGGGAATATTCTGCAAAATACGTTTTACGACTGCTGTTACATCTTGCTATCACGTTCACGCCGATGCACACTTACCTGCGGCGCTACTATGCTACTTAGGTGAAACTGGTGCCGAAACATCGATGCTGCTAACTGCATCGAATAGTCCTCATCCTATCCACGCTGCACTTTCGTAATAGTAGTTGCATAACATTGTCATGGTTACACCACGATCACAAAATGTCCATAAGCAACGACAAAAACGGATTAGTCAGTAGTCAGAAAACCGCTGGCTTGGAAGGTGGTTTATTTTTATGTGCTTTGTAATAAGAATATTTTGATGAAACTAGTTGGCTATCAACAACCTACTTGTCTCTGTGTCATGATGGAATTCGTAGTTGGAATCGTTTCGCGTTCGTGTGAATTATGTTCACTTTCTAAAGCTGCTTTCGTTCATGTGATGCCGGCAAAATTGTGTACGGAAAACGGCATTTCGATTTACATGTGCAGTGCTGTGGAAGTTGCAAGGTAAGCACAGAATTTTTGACATAGCAGTACACGTGTGTGATTGCATCAACAGTGGCGTTTAGGTGTCTGTAGTGAATAACGCTAGTTCATCTTTTTAATGATATTCACAAGCCTTTGTTGGGTTTGATAGGGTTAATCATAGCAACTTAATCTTCAAATCAATGAAAAATCACCATGCAAGATACATTAGACATTTATGTTTCCCCCCCTACCTTTTCCTTGGCCCCGCAGTTGCCCCCCCACTTTTTTCATTCTAGAATCGCCACTGGGCGCAAACTCCTGCGCGAGCTGAAATATGTTGCCCCCTCCCGCCTTCAACCTGCGGAAATTTGAGAAATCGTACCCGTCCGAAAACCACTGGAAATCCATGCAGCGTGTTTCACAGTTGGTTGCAGTTCATTCAATGGTTCATTTCAAAGCCAAAACAAGCTCATAAAAAACAATTTGAAGTAAAAATCTGAGGCTTTTTGGTCAATCTTTAGAGCTTCGTTTTTAGCTGCAGAAAGACTGTTGAAAAAGAGTATGTCGTTCAATGACGAACTCTTTTAATTTGCTTTATTGCTATTCGCAATATGCTCAGCCATACTAAACACTCGTTCAAGCTCAGCGATAGTTGCTATCAACAAGACAGCTTGACAGTTTCATTGATTTCGGCTGCAAGACCCACAAGGCATGGCGAGCTCACATATAAAACAAAGTAAGACACTTGNGTAACTTCAACACACTCGAGGCAATTATACACGCCCCAACACACACGAGACGAAGCTATCGGCGACGTGGATAGAAACAGGCATTTTAACAATCTAGATTCGTACTTTTCCCCAACTTGCACAGAGGTAGACCTGAGACTTTTCTTTCACTGAGGGGTCAGCAGGACACAATATATTGACACTTTATCGTGGTTTAATGCAGTATTTGAATATTGTAATCCTGGCAGTGGGTCTCATACTGTGACTTGAGTCTTTTCCAGATACCAGTAAAGTGATTCAACTTTTTGAGATTCAAATCCATTCCAAAAACTATATTCCAATGTATAATGCAAATAGGGAAACCGAGTCTTGTTTAAATCTAAATTTCTGCCACTGTCATTAGCCTAAGCCCACGTGGCGACATGATTACGCCTCATACAACGTTGAATTTGTAGCAGCAATGACTGCAATCCACTGTCATCCTGCTGTCCTGCAGTAACCTGTAGTCACAAAACTGAATCGAAAGTTTCGACAAAGTTCAAAAGAAAATAATCAATTACAATCCAAATATGTTCAAGCTAAAATGATAACATCCAAATCCATCATTATATTAAAATGTTCCAAGATTTAAATCTAAGTATATGTTCACATCTGGCCATTTTCATGTATTAGGCATGTGAAAAAGAAGGAAGTATATTGGTCAATGGTCAATGGTTTATTGTTTCATATGACTCAGCCAACAAGCAGAAGCATCATAAAAGCCATCGCATGCAGTATCCAACCATTAGCGAACATTAGAGCAAATGAAAGCACAATGGCACAATAGTTGATGAGTGTAAACAAAGAGGGGCGCTGTGTCATATAGGATTGGCGAAAGACCGTGGCGGTCATCTAGTCAACCAATCCCGTTTATCATTTTTTGACAAGTGTTGA
>JGI24159J19872_10010324_pt1 | contig 12244 bp, 8 predicted proteins | sample Ectturendosymbi4_FD_19872 | JGI IMG/M metagenome (IMG submission 19872)
AATAAAATTCAGAACGAAACTATGTAATTATTATTGCAAATTAACACCTGTCTCCAACTCACCACCGATATTTACGTATTTTCAACTACCACTGATCTCTATCTTAAGTACAATTAGTGCAATTTATAAAAAAAATAATAACCTTAATTACATCAAGAGCATCGAAAGAGTTTTAAACAGGTTGCAGAACCAGCCAACAGGATAACAGTAACAAAAGTCTTTGCTCAACCGTTGTAAAAATTTTGAAAACGAAACTGACATTTCATTAAACTAACAGTAGGCTTTCATCAGGGCGAATGGCGACTCAGACAGGAGAGAAGTAAAATTCACTGAACGCGCGTGATTGGATGACGTAGTGATAACACTGATAACTACCTTGAGAAGGCACAGTAGATACCGGAGAACAGATTGTGAAGTAGAACAAAATAACAGCAGTAAGAAACAAACTGTACGTCGAGTGAAAACGAATAAAAAATATGCAATCTCGCATTAAGTCACTTATAGCCAAACGTCGCTTTGTAGAATTTTTGGAAAAAGATCTGAACCTTTTTCGTTAATGACGTCGGGGTTGGAGCTAATGAAAAATGATTCAGTTAATGTGTTTTTCTTGCGTGTGTTGAATGACTTTTTTGTTTCACCAAAGTACTTTTGGTTGCAGTCACCAGCAGTGGCATAACTGACGGGGGGCAGGGGCGCACGCCTCTCCCCTGGCAGGCTAAACGTGAAAAATGGTCCCCCTGTTAGCTTGTATTTCAGCATTTAGTATTTTTCCGATTTTGGTAAGTTTTTGTTTTTAAAGTGTTTCAAAATGTTTTCCGGTAATTTCGGTGTTAGTACAGACGAATCCAGTCAGTGGCGATTCTCGAAAGAAAAAACTGGAGGGGTCACTGCAGGGCCAAGGAAAAAAGTAGGGGGGCCAATATAAATGTCTCTCCTGCATGATGATTTTCCGTTGTAATGAAGATTGATTTGCTATGATTAACCCTATCAAACCCAACATATGGGCTTGTGAACACTGTCGGAACCGTCGCCAGAAAGTCTTCAAATCCTTTAAAATTTTGCCGGTTGAAAGTTATCTGCTGTATATGTCAATCAAACGAACTTGAACGTTAAATTCAGCACAAAACTGGGGGGCCAAGCAGGGGGCCAGCCAAAAATCTGGGGGGCTGTGGCCCACCCAGGCCCTCCCTTAGAATCGCCACTGAATCCAGTCAATCGCATAAACATTTGCCAAGATTTTTTTATGTGTTTAACCGGTGTCAAGCGAAATTTCTGACCTCTGCGAAATTTCTGATCTATTATTGTTTGTCAGTTATTTTGCTTCTCAGAGTAAAGGAATGAAGTTTGGCGTTTACATTTTTGATATGTGTTGTGTAAAAACTTTTTGGTAAGATGACAAATACCTACAACATACAGCAGTACGGGAATAAGTATACCCACTGAGAAATATTGGACTTAGTCTTATACCTCAATTATTTTTCTTTTTACAACCCTAATGCATACCCTAACCTGAAACACTTACCTAAACACTAAACCTTGAGCCCTAATCATCAGTTTTCTCAGCGTATTTCATATGTATAATACCATTCTGTGCATGCGCACATGGCGTTAAGTCAGAAATTTTGAAAGTCAGAAATTTCGCTTGACACCGGAATATGCGATTATCCGTATCAGACATATATTCGCAAGTTTACCGCCTAGCGACACAGGGGTCCCAACATTCAGTCTCATCCCCACGGGGAACTTTTGTGGGCTTAGCTCCCCAAACAAAGCTGCAACTCCCAAATCGAAATGTGAAACACTAAAAATCAGTGTAGTTTTTATCAATCCGTTTTCTGTTTTGTCCTGTAATTTATAGACAGAGCAGTATTTGCCGCTGTTACCTAGAATAACGTCCCCTGATTATTTTTGGTATGTTTGTGGGGTAATACAGTATAACTCATTTGATGCTTGAGCGTAAAGCGTCACCATTCATTACTTGGAGTGTTGAACGTGAAGCTAGCCTATATGCCTAGTTGTATACGAAATCAGACTTCGTATTCTGATCAACGTATTTTGTGTAGTGGTTGTTGTGAAAAAATGTATTAAGACTATATGAGGTAGTCTTCTCACATTTTGTACTGCATAGAAGCAATATACCTTTGGTGCTTACGGCCAAAGTTAGACATTTGCGCAGCCTCCTGTTCAGACAGCAAGATGGAGTTATTCGTGTAGTTAGAAGAGTTTATTTAGCAATCGCTGCTAAGCTTGTCCCAACCGAGTAGTGCAGTTACTGAATTATGGGTGTTGACCATGTTGCGTCCACATAAGCCGGCCCCCTTGGTCTATACTTGTCAACATTTATAAGCGATTTGAGATACAAAATGTTATTAATGTAAACATGTGCCATGCACCACGAGATTAACAAGTCTAGATATTAGAAAGGTTTATGTATGTGTATTTCGGCCAGTTGAAAACACGATGCGCATGGTTGTCAAGCAAAATTCACCTAAGCGTTAATGAAAGAAAACGTTCATTGCGGCGCATTGCTTTGAGCACCCTCAGGTTTGTTCCTTCGGTAACATTGTTTCCATAACTGAACGATAGGCTTGATTCTGATTTCCTGTAAATTTTTGCATTTCATTACATCTCTAAATAATCGTCGTTAATTAAATAACAATGATGAAGACCCAACTCCTTTTGTTAAGCTCTATTCCCAAGACAAGTCTTGATGAAGTTTATCCTAACGTATTTATTGCACTTCGAATTATGCTAAACTGCCGAGATACTGTTGCCAGCGCTGAAAAGAGTTTCAGCAAACTTAAGCTGATCAAAACCTTCAACAGGTCTCATATGTCAAATAGCAGACTCTCCTCATTGGCCATGTTGTCAATGGAAGCTTCATGTGTGCGCTCTCTAGCATTGGGTGATAAAGGCTCTTGCATGCCAAAAGACTCGCTCCAAGCCGTTTTGATACTACTATAATGTGACATGGTTTAAGTTTATGATATTTTCATCAAGGGCGTATACTACGGGTGTGCTAGGTGTGCGGGGCACACCCTGTGAAACTGAATATGACGTGGTATTTTCCAGATCGTACGATCAAGGTAAAATCACAAAAAACTATAGAGATATTATATACTTTCCAGCCCGAAGGTGTGAGCCATATGTATGTACTTGACTGCTCTCGTATTCGAAGAGACATTTGCGCAAAATGCTTTTGTATTCGTGAGCTGCGCCGAGTGAATTTTGCTCTCCTGTTGCTTCTATCTGACACAACAGGGTGTGCGCTATTCCAGGCGCACACCTTCTGGGCTCGACTGCTTGTATTCAAAGAGACATTCCTTCAGACTGTTTTTGCATTTGTAAACTGCGCTATTGTAGGGCTGAGTGTATTTTACTTCTTGGTTTTAACATGCAGTTTGATATTTTTGCAATTATGATTGCTTGGTCTTAGTGTTGAGTGTATTTTGCATCTGTATGTTAAGTGGAGCGCTGATAGTTTGAAGTCAGTACAATAGACATATTAAGTTATACAACAATAAATAAGGAGAGTGCGTGTATAATGATACGCATTGTGTCAAAAAACGTCGGAATAACGTTGAATTTGAAACATGCATTTGACGTCACAGTGTGACGTTACAAATAGCGCACACCCAGTAGCAATGACCAACATACGCCACTGATTTTTGTGGTTATTGTTATGTGATATTTTTCATGTGTGCTACTGTGCCAATATAGTGATTTCTTTTGTTTTGCTGTATGACCACGGTCCGCCAGTTGAGTAGTCGTGCCATAGATAAATTACAGCGACAACTGAATCATGACAAATAAAAACGCTATTACAGCAACGCTTTAGAAATCTTTTTTTAGAAATCACCATTAGGGGAGCCCCAGTAAGCATTTTTTGGGGGGAAGAGTTGGGCAGCTATGGCACTATTCATACGAATTTATAATTGTGTGGCGTGCAGCTCCATATTCTGATAAAATTGTTTAGAATTATTTGCGTTGTAGTTCCTAAATGAATGTGGTTTTATCACTGATGCGGATAGATCAATGACCTGCGCAAAAAATTCCGTTTTGGACTTGATACGTTTGTTTTGTTGTTTACTCAGACAGTGCCAAATATCTACCCCATGCCCATCATAAAGTCACGAATAACTTGTTTGGTGCTTGGAAGAAAAGTGGAATTAATTTAGGAGTTAATTACCAAGATTCAGGTGTGGTCAGGGGCGTAACAAGGGGGGCACAATTCCCGGGCGCCGAAAATGTTTCAATAATGTCACAAGAGCTTTCTTCAATACAGTACATTTGCTTCGGGAAGACATCAGTTTTGAACACGGGGGTGCCAAACTTTCTTCTAGCCCCGGGCACCATCTAGCCTTGTTACACCCGTGGGTGTGGTGGGGCTTATAACAAATCATAAGACTACCTTACCCAGTCACAAATCATTGATGGGTATTAATTTTAGATAGGATACGTTATATGAAAACCTGAAATTCTACTCATTTAACCAATTAAAGCCCATTACATCACCTGACAACTATTTTCTGTTTTTGTGGAATAACTTACATGTGTTTTTGAGAAATAATTGTCGCATACCCAGACGATGGCCAGTGGGCGCCCTTTAACTAAGTTTCCCCCCGCCTGACGCAAGCCTTTAGTTACGCCACTGGTCACCACACGGTACGCAATATACCGCGCCTTGACGATCAAAAGGGTGGACAGGATCTTTTCCATTTCGTGGCTTGTCACCAACTGTTCACATCGGCTTAAAAAGCGATTTGATTATGTGATCCCTCAGACATCTTCGCAGTTTTTCCGATAACCCTCGATAATATGGTAGCACCACTGAAGATCGGTTCTCTATCGTTTGATTGGTGTAGGGCGAATTTTGTGATCGAGCCGTCAGCGCTGGTGGATAACCATTGTTCTGAGGGCTAGTAGAATGCGATTCATCTCTTCTTGGTAATTTGCTTCATTTGAAGTCAGAAGTTTTGCTCTTGCAAGGATTGATGTAGTTGGTCTGTCACAGAGATCCCTACTAGCTGAGGGGTCAACCTAGTTGTTGCAGGAGCACAGGTCAGTCTAAGCAACCTGACGTCTTAAAGTTGCCAGGCCAAAACAAGGCGAATTAAAAGGCTCTCACCACCTTGTGCGCTGATAACTCTCCAGTAGCACTCTAAGCGTATACGGAGGTTACGCTTATATGATGATAATAATAATAGGGCTGTTGTGGGCAAAGAAAAAACGCAGCACGGAAAGCAAACCGATGTGATTTAGCAATACGTTTAGGCTTCATTCAACCAACGGTTGCGTTTCAGCAACCTTAGGCTCAACTACAGAGACACGAGCACTGCGCGGGACAGGGCGTAGCTCAACACTTTCAGGTTGGGTTGAGGAGTCAGCATTCTCCTGGGATGTCGGGCGTGGGAAATTACGTATAATACGGTGACGTAGCTGGTGAAAAAGTATGGTTGTCCAAACCGAAAAGCTCGAGCCTGAGGCGGAAACGACCACACGAATTGTGCAGAGTAAGATAGGATACACGTAAGGTCCAAACATTGGTGAGGAGTGTCAGAAGGGTCAAAAGGAAGTTGAGGCACGGGTCGGTTACAGTCAGGAGTAGACGAAGGAAACTGGGAAACAATTTCTCCAATCTTCTGTGTGATGATGTCGAAATTCGCTGACGGTAAGGTGTTGAGAGACGGATTGTCCTAGTCCTGCAAAAACAGCCGAAGTTGCTGCTGCAGACGCGAAGCTTGCGCTGCTTGTTCGAGGGCGGAAAGGTAGAATCACTGCTGAGAAGAAGCATCAGAGTATAAAGCTGTGCCAGCGGCGTAGTCAAAACGGTGAGTCGACAAGTTGATCATTGATAATGACATCGAAAGTTGTCGCATAGGCTCAGAACTGAATTTCAGCGTGTAATTGACGTAAGTGTAAATTCTACCTTGAATGTTGAATCGCTGAACTCGATGCAGTTGGTATTTCTCGAGAGAAGGCGGGCCAAGAAAGACGATGTCGCCCGAGTACAGCTGGACAAGCATTCGCCCGCGAGTCTGATCCTGATAAGCGAAGAGCGGCTGAAGACCAAACTTCGAGCCATACGGAAGGGAACGTAAGAGTGTCACCGTACTTTCCTTACAGGCCAACTGTGTAAGAATGCCATGTTGAAAGGTAGCTGCGGCTGGCGAGGCGAGGAGTAGTTGCAAAGCCTCAGAGGGAAAGGGTTCAGCGACAACACGTAGAATCTGCAAAAGATAAGATTTCAAACGGCACGCCAAGTAATTCACTTGAGCATCTGCGTCTTTGATAGCAGAGAGGGAACGATCCAAAACGTCACTGAAGAGGACAAAACATTAAAGCACTAATGTGTCCGCTATACTGTGAATAGCAACGTTTTAATAACCGCTTTTTTGTGTTGCAGAGCAGTGCTCTTCAACATTTTTCGTTACGGTGCACCCTTAAAGATGTTTTGTCGAACTCATACACCCTATTTGCTTAAGCACTTAAACTCATGCACCCTATTTACTGACACTTCTCCCGTGTCCCCCACGTAATTGCACCCATGTCTGTAAGTACCCTGGTCTAAATCAGCAAGTATCCTAATTCAGTAACTCAGCTACATGTTCAAATGATAATGGCTCATTGTCTGTTGCTTATGAATCACAAAATCATCTAGATACAACAATTAGCTTGATGTGGTGTGATGCTTTATGCACCACACTTTAGAATCTGCAAAGTCTCGGTTAAATCTTCAAAGTCATTGGTTCATTTTTGCTAACAGAAAATTTTTGTAAAAATTATCTGTTTAGTATGACAAGTTTGTGATGCACCTTTGTGAACCCTTTCTTAGTGGTGCACCCTAGGCATATTTTGGTGCACCCTAGGATGCACCGTGCACACCGGTTGAAGAGCGCTGTTGTAGAGGATGGTCTGATCGAAAGTTCAGGTATCGATCTGTGTGTGTTGGTTTTATTTAAACACTATAGTCCAAACAACCTGTACTTTCACGAGTTAGTTTCACATCCAGGAAAGCCAGAACACCATCATTTTCTATTTCTTGTGTAAATTGAACAGTAGGTTCAATGCTAGTTGAAAAATGAAAAATTACTGCAAATACTTCCATTTTATAACAACAAACGTGTCGTCTACACAACGTTTCCGAATTTTAGGTGGGTGGTGGAATTCCGTCATTGCTTTATTTTAAATGTCTTTCATGACTAAATTCGCAAAAATGGGTGACAATGGTGAATGTACCAAATGTTTGTTTGAAGTACTTCCTCGGAATGTGAAATATGAGTACATGCAAAGATCCAGTCCCTCGCAAACGTCTTGTATAGTATAGACCAATTTGTGCGTTCTTGAAAGTCATCACGTTCTGTCAATATTTTCTTGGCTATTTCTGCTGCTAGAGTTGTTGGGATGTTTGCAGAAAATGATACAATGTCAAAAGACACCCAAATTTCATCGTCTTCCCATCATAAGTCGTTAATGGATTTAAGAAATCACTTGAAACCCGTACATGAAATTTCGTTTTGCCAACCAGTGGTGTTCACAAAACCTGATATTCCACTGCGCCCCTATTGTGTCTTTTATCGGTTCCTCAAAATATGCCCTGTCTAAATAGATTGTCAATATTTTAGCACCACAAGAAATGTTTTTCTATTCAAACAATTATTTTAACTAACACATTCTTTGAAACTGAAAAATATATTTTGTAAAAAATTTGCGAAAATATTTTTTTCAAAAAAAAGTTCATGACAAACGTAACAAATTTTGGTTACTACACCCGCAAGAGAAGCGTTTCCCATTGAAGTTCGCGAATAAACTATTTTGTAAATTCATATGTTGCATGTTCTTTTTCACTGCAGATTTTGTCGGTAAATAATCGCGAATGTTTTCTTCCATTGTTTTATTTAAGGTTTTTCAAAGGGTCTCGTGATTGAGTTTTAGGGTGTCAATGCTATTTTCCCTTTCTGTGTCTCATACTTTCAACTGATTTTCACAATAAACAAAGGTTAGTTCAAATATGCTTCAATTATGTGAATAAAAAAGTGACTCTGATCACCTCTGGTTTTTGAGTGTTTCAGCCACGGCTCTGTAGATGCTCGACATTACAAATGCACATGGTCTAAAAATGTACTTCGAATAACTAGTTTCGTGGGAATCCTTTGGGATAGGTCGGGACATTCACAAGTTGCCATGAAAATCTTGCTATTCCGGGGACACCAGGTCAATTCACAGTATATCTGAAAGCTCAACTGGTGTATCAGATAAAACGTAAAACGAATACTGCCAAAGCGGAATCATTGGACCTAGTGATTTGAGGCGGGATAGCAGGGGAACAAGGAAATTAGCGTGAAGTGAATTCATCGAGAAAACTAATTAACACACAGCAATTAGAAGCACTGACGAAACGGTGAACCAATATTGGGACGATGAAATATTGGGCAAGTTATAAAACGAATAAAGCAATGGACGTCATCATTTGTTTATCAAGAAGCAGTATATATTCGGGCACATATCGGAGGATTAATCGCTCATGCTTGATCGATCAGTGTTAACATGATAGGTTTCTATAAAACGGCGTAACATGAAAATCACATTCAAATTGTAAAACCTTCGACTGTTGCCAATCCAAGGAATGGCCTAGGTCGAAAACATGTCGCCCTAAAGCACTCCTGTCAAAGCGTCTCTGTTTAACATCAGCCATATGTTCTTTGTGTCTGGTTTCAAAACATCATTTGGTTTCCCCAATAAAATGTTTATAACAGTCGTGACAAGGAATCGAATAAATGATTCCGCGCTGCAAGTGTTTATACCTGTGACATCACTCCAGCACTCAACGCTTGGTTGGCCGATGGCTTGTCACTCTTGTTTTCGCCCTGATGAAGTTGACTGCACCGTCAACGAAACATTGGCAGTATTCGTTTTATGTTTTATCTGTTTTACGTTTTATCTGGTACACCGTTGGGCTTTTAGATATATTGCCATGAAAATGCGACAGAAAAAAAGTGTCCCAGCATGGAGAATCCCGGTGTTTTGAAGGGCGTCAGAACGAATATGGCAGATCATTTCTTAAAAATATGCAGCTATGCTTTTTACGTGTACTTACAGGCATGCAATATTGATATATCCCCTGAAGAATGTCAGGATTGTTTGAAGTGTTTGGATTCAAACGGAGATGGTAAGTGGCTGCAAGCGTTGATCCGTAATTAGTGTAGAGCTGAGTTTCAATTCTGACCAACTTGTTTTGCATCCGAAAGGTGTGCATTTTAGGGCTAATGACTATGCTTCAGATGTTATCTCATCTTCAACCTCGTAAAAGGTTTGCCTTAAAAAATGCTGGTTAAATCATTTTTCTCGAGAGGCGTAGCCTCTTAGGCACAATTAGGTTTTATAATGCTTTCTATTAGTTCATTGGGTTAGTCGGTCATTGTTTTATGCACATTCAGCTTGTTGTATATGTACATTGTTATTTGTAACAGATTCGACTTATCGTAAGATTAGTATGCAAACTTATTCCAACTTCAAAAACACTTTTGCGCTTGACCTATTCTGTACTGATGGAAGTTGTCATAATGATGCAGTAAATCAAAATATGTCTATTGTGAGAACGCAAGTTGTTGATTATTTGATGCTGATCTTTTGTGAAAATAGTGTTATCTTACAGAAAAGGGTTAAACCAGTACGTTTGTTATGTGATTCGATATGTAGCGTATGATCGCAGTTTTATGAGCAGTGCCTCACACTGTCTGATTGTCTACTCATTTTTATGAAAAATACGAAGCTTTTCCTCTGATTTGATAACTTAATGATTTTCAATTGTGGTTTCAAAACAATGTTGCCATAGTACAATACGAAAAACTGTAGCAAATTGTACCGCATCACTAGCACTATTGCGTAATAGCATAACAACTATTTACTGGTGTGAAAATATTGAGTGACCACAAATGCTGTTACATTTTAGGTGCTTGGGACTTTACCGAATTCATGACTTTCCTTGGAATGATTTACTCAGTTAAGCTAAACGATGGCAGCACTGGCTCCAATGCACAAAGCATTGTTGGCAAACCAGATCAAGAGCCAACTGGAACTCAAAATCCATAGTTTTCATGTTTCTGGACTGAAGCTTACATTTTCTGAAACAGCATTTCTGCTTGTTTTTCTACTTATAGGAATGAAAATACCTTGTTTTCCTGTTCACAACTATGCTAAGAAAAACAGGGTACCAAAGTTAAATGTCACTGTTTTTCAAGCTTGTGAAAATCCAACAGGTGTACTAGAATGATTCTGCAATCTACAATGTACTGCTAGCAAGAAAGAAATGCAGTAGCACCTGACGCGGATTTACCCTTAGGCAGGGCCGGATTTACCGATAGGCTATATAGGCTTAAGCCTAAGGCCTCAAGATCGAAGGGGGCCTCCAACAAACTGTGGTACGCTTAGAGTCAATTGCCAGTCTCTGATCAGTTCGGTAAATATTCCTCAAAAATGTATCTTGTAATTATTCATGAGTTTTAGTTTTATTCACCTAATCAGATTTCGTGTTGATAACGCCAGAGTCTGCTCTTCCAACGAGTTTCCATGTATTTCAATATGACCGTTGGTCACGCTGCATGTCGAGTATTGTGTTGGTATACTCAAAAGTACGTTGGCTGCCTCCTGTGTTTGCTGAATTGTACCGATTATTCCGTGTTGATCAGGCGCAAGAACTTATGATTGTTCTTGTTTGAAATGCCCTGATCAAAGCTTAAGGTTGTACTGCAGATAAGAGCTATGTGTAGGGCGAGCAGCAGTGTCCTACAATAAAAGCACAGTTGCTTCGTCTGCGCAATACTGCAGTTTTGTTAGCGTTTCTATTACGTAAAGTTCGTTTGGTATTTTAGAGATGAATTTTTATATTTTAATTTTCTATAACAAAGTCATTCAGAAATCAGATTGCTATTGAGTACTTGCGCCACTTTACACTACTCTCATGTCAAGAAAATCAGAGCTCTTGATGAGCTTGAATAGCAAGAAAAGTCACTTTACCAACTGGCAACCACAGAACTCTACCTCAGAGAGACAAATGGCAACGGTTTGTTGTTTCATATAACTCAGCTACTAAACAGAAGCATGGGCGCAAATTTGCTGTAAAATGTGGGGGGGACAGCTTGGTGTGAGACCAACATAGTCATCGGGTCGATGCAGAAGTGGCGTTTTATATATACAGATTCCCAATCTTATTTCTAAAGGTGTTTTGATAGCAACACTAATCACGCATTGTCCTTGCAGATGATTTACGTACTGTATTAATATACTTAAATTTGTTGCTGGACACCGTACTGTAGTTCAGCCTGCTTCCATTAATATCGTATTTGGATGCAAACAAGCACAGCAATATAGTAGAACATATCAATTGGGCTTTGATCAGAGCTGTCAGTTGGAGTGCACAAAATGCTGAATCGCATCGGTCGCACGAGCATATCATTCTTACAGTAGAACACTTCAGTTTTCATGCATTTTATAAGTGTGGGTTACAGTGCGATTTGATGTCTTGTTCAAGTCGCTTAACGTTAAAAAGACGATAAATATTTTTCTCGCACATTTCCATTTTTTGAAAAAGCTACAAATCTTTTTAATGCTACTGGTCATCATGCATGCAGCCCCACCCCTACTAAAATCTCCATTGATATCCTCTTGCCAGCAGGAAAAACATTTGGCCTAAAATTAGCGTAGCCTACTTCACTAAATGATTTCAATCTATTTTTAGTGCTGTTTGATGGAGGATGTATTATTTCAATCTCTTCTTGTTGCTCCTTACATACATACCCACACAGAGTTGGAAAAGGGCCTCATTTTGAAGCCTGAACCTGGCCCGAGCTCGAAATCACAAGCCCGACATTTATTGTTGAAGCCCAATTTAATTTCGAACGCCAAATTTACCGTGGAAGTTAAGATATGCGCAACTGCGGAGTAACAAAAAACGTTGCGTGCAGGTGTAGTTGCAGGTACACGGTTTATCACACCGAAAATAACAACCACTTTCCCAACACATTGGCATAATCTGGCACAAACGTAGCATGTTAGTCAACGATAATACTGACTGCGGAGTGTGGAATATAATGATTCTCAAGAAAAAAAGAAACTATCACGAAACTATCTACGATTGCCTTATATTCATAAAAGAAACTTTCTAGGATAGCGCTACAGACATGAAAAGCCGGCTTGTAGGCTTCTTAAAATAAGCCAAGAATCGCATGAGTGATTGATCTTTTCG
>JGI24159J19872_10010328_pt1 | contig 12242 bp, 6 predicted proteins | sample Ectturendosymbi4_FD_19872 | JGI IMG/M metagenome (IMG submission 19872)
TAGACCGACTCTTGCGCTCTCACGCGCCTCAGACGACGGTGGTGCGAATTTTTGCGCTTTGGCGACTTTTCAAAGGTGTCCTGTGAAGGTGCGAAACTTCTAAGGACAATTGCCAAAAAACATACCAGTAGGGAACGTTTGGGAATTTGGCAAACCAATTCACGAACCCGGAATGGAGCGTGTTAAACTAACTGATTATTTGTTAATTTTTTCTCTACTTCACAATACTTAAAACAAAGTAGCCCGTTGTTTCGCAAGCTGCAAGGCCGTTAAAGATTTGCTGAAACTAGTGCGTGGAATCAAAAGAAAACCCGTCTGACGCCGAAATGACCTTTTGGTGAAATCAATAAGAATGATCGCATTAATTCCTTTCGTCAGCTCTTTGTTCACAACCTTAAAAAGTCGCGAATAAACACTGAAGAAATGTTCTCTTTCTATATGTTGCTATAAGAGTAAAAATGGTTAACTGATTTGCCCGTGGGACACAAAATGGCCCTCAATGACTTTGGTCTGTATCGCTGCCTGATAACAGTCATTCTGGCGCAGTCATCTATGGGGGTGCTCTTCCAGTTGCTACAGCACTCAACAATAGCAGTTACCCTCAGCTGCTTTTACGTTGTACTGACTTAGAGCACATTTACGAGCGCCGAAACGCATTGAAAAATGCTTTTGATCGACGTTTTCAAAAGTAATGGTGCTTCGTTCGATCAGAATATATCAGTATTAATAACTTTTCCTAGTGCTGACAAGTTTTATTGATTTTGCTGCTATTTGTTCTCGTGGGTGGCCTAAATCACTATTTCCTATTATGATGTAATAAATTGTTAAGTAAAACTCTTGCAGTGCGCAGTAATTTCCTTTGCTGGGTAAAAATCTTGTGTCACCTATAAGTTTCGCGATGGTACGGGCGTGGTTGAGTTTGATAGGGATAGTTGCTGAAAGTTGGAAAGTTTTGCTGCGTTGATAGTATTGGCGTTGTGGTATTTAGCGAAGACTTGAGCTTTTATGCGGGTGCTTAACGATTGATCCCTTTTGATCCGCCCAAGGTGCCCTTTGCCAGGGCATACAATGCTCATTTCCCGGGGTTTCGGCATCGACGGTTGCTGCGCCAGTTTCGCAACTGTGTTCGAGCAGTTCATAAAGCTTTGCGATTTGAGATGGAAATGCGATTAACTGTCTCGTTCCTATTGTAGATACTGTAGGGCACGATTCGAAAATAGACTTGTTCATTATGGATAGCCCTCATACAGTAATATCATAACACTATGTTACAATAATGGTAAACCGAAGATCCACATTGCACCTGTATTGACAGGTAGGAAGTTGGACACGAGCGTATAAGAGCACTCATAAAGTTAACTTTGTTAAGCATATTTAAATCGCATTTTACATCCAGCAAAGTAACCACGATTTACCTGAAGACCAGTGGTTCTCAACGTTTCTTCTCTTGTGGCCCATTTTCAGCGTTAAAAGAAATCTTAGGCCCGCAGAACCTTTAATAAAACTTTCGAGTAATGTGGAAATGTTTTTTTAATAATATTAACAATACAGTAAAAGTGTCAATGACTAAACTAATCCTTATGGCTATCTATCAACTTGTCAAGTTGAACTTCCAACCTTGGAAAGGGCTAATGACATACAAAAGTCTTGAAAGGGCTAATATAACATAAAAAAGTATGAAAACTGATGTTTAGAAAACACATATTTGCAACGAAAACCAATTATACTGCATAATTGGTTTGTATTCTCTTGAACTTCAAGGTCATGATTTCATAAATTTACATTAGCAGATAAAGCATAGAATTTCAGCCATACATTTTCCTTGGAGCCCACTATAGGCCCAATGAAAACTCCAGGCCCATTTCAAAAATCCATAAGCCCACTTGTGGGCCTGAGGGCCCACGTTGAGAAACACTGCTGCAGACTACCGTTTTGCGCACAATATCCACAATATCTAGCCCTGCCCAAACATAAATTGTTTAAGGCATCAAGTGAGGCGTTTCTCTAATTTTAGGAAAGTCTAAGAGAACTATTGTTTTAAAATGCCTTTGGCAAGTAGAAACCATACTCCTGTACTACTACTTCATTGGTGAAAAGTGAATGGTTTTGTTTTGATATCGTTCGGCATTCAGCTGCATTGACTATTTCAGCTAAAAGAAAGTTTTTACAGGCAAATTGTGCGTGTGCATCCCATATTAGGTTGTTGGCCTTTTCTGGTATGTGGTGATCAAAAGCTGGGGCACTCTGGCGATTTTGGATAGCAGAGTGGTTGGTATCATTTTCCGTGAGAAACATATACAGCGTACGCAATGTCACAGCATACAATTAATTCACGGTATTCTTTGATAGATGCAAGCATGCAAACCGACCCGTGCAGCATGGACATCGAGATGTTGTTTCGAAATCGCTGCACGTGTGCGAACCGCAGCGATGGCTGCGTGACGTGAAGACGCTGCGCATGACTAATGGTCTAATTACCCTTTTTACACTGCACTGTTGACGGGTTCGCGTTGGATTTACGCGTGAGTAACTCGTCCAACTTAACTTTACCATCGTGAACGCACTTGCCAACGCGATGCTAAATGCTTACTTACTGCAAAGAACTCGACGGTTTGCTTCGCGCGCTTGGCCTGTGGTATTGCGAAAGCTACGGAATAGGTGAAATAAAAAGGTGAAATCTGATTCCACTACAGACACGTGACTGTCGTAGGTATAGTTGGAATTATGAGAAGTGATTATATTTAGTGTATAGTCGGCAAAATATCAGTCGGTAGAGAATATCGCAGAGAGCTGTTGGGGGATGAAATCAAGAAAACATCGTCGTAGAATGTACATCTTCTGATGTTATTGTTTTACTTTACAACTTTGAATAGGCTAACCTGTTTCACTGTGATACTTGTAGCACCAAACAAGTACAGTAAACGTTGCCCAAGACTTTACACAAATCATCCAAACTTTTTCCTGCCCGAATCCCTTATTGTTGTGGATTCCGAACGTGCCTCTGCTGGTTGGATTTGCTGAACTGGACATGATTAAAAAAGCGCGCTCGAGAGGCTCGGTGTGACGTTCACGGTCGTGCCTGAGTGATTTGTTGGATTCTCAATCCAACGCAAATCCGAAAACAGTGCAGTGTAAAGAGGGTATGTGGCATGCATGAACCTTCCCATGAACCTGTGTGCCCGACATGAACGCAGAAGAACTTAAAACCTTGCAGCAGTTCCGTGGTATAGCGTTCGCCTCTCAATTAAAAGGTTGTTTGTTCGAATCATGGCCACTGAGTGAATCACTGCAGCGCTTCTTGGGCAATAGCGTTCACCTTAACCGCCCCGGAAAGAAGCAAATTTCAGGTTTGGGCCTGCCGCTAATTTCCGTAACCGAAAATGAAATTAAAAAAATTAGACCTTACAATGTAACTTACGCTCCGTTTTGAAAATAACTCTTAGATAATAATACGTTTTCTTCAGTTAGCCTGCCTTCACATCGTTGTGCATTGAATTGTATTAATCATTTCGGCAAAGAAGATGATTGGTAGTAACATTGCGTAAGGACACTTAGCCATGTGCTGTCGGCGTTGTGAAGTTTATGCGCTTATTTGCTGCAGCAAAAGTAAAGCCTATGGTTCGTAAACAAGAACGATAAATCACGATGCAAACAGGGATCTCCAACACAGCCATTCATCATTAGCGTGTCGCGATTCGGTTGAAGCGGTGTCTGTGGCAACTAGCTGGAAAGCAAAGCTTTTCTCTCTATCGTTGCACATCGCCGCTTGAATTTGTGATGTTTTGGGAGTTTTCCTTGGGCTGACTTGATTCCCGTGCAGTTCAACTTTACTTTTCATATTTTGTGGTTCTGCATACGCCTTCGAAGATCTCCACGGGTTTAGTAATTAATGCCCCCGAGATTCTGTTTACGTTGTATAGCAAAATACGCAACGTTTCAGCATATTGCATTACTTATTCTGTAGTCATTTAATCCACGCATTTTTTGCTGCATAGCTCTTGCTATGCTGAATGCAATGTGGTGGAGGTCACGCTTTGAATTCAACACCACGATCGGGGGTCGTTGTGGTTTGGTAGCTGCGCGCTGTCACAGTTCGCTTGCCAGCAACAGTGGGGAAGAAGAAATGCCGTTTGGTTTCCACCAAACCACGAAAAGAATCATTTGTTCGTGTACTTGTGATCATGCTGCATAAGCTGGTGGACTAAGCTGATCGATGGCTTTAAGCGGATCAGAGAGTATGTGCCGTGTGAAAGGTTAGATTAATTGCAAGATTTATTTAGAGCGGTTGATCTTCGGCTAGCGGAAGTTTTCTGTTCTCAACCACCCTGGACGCTGAGGTAAACTGTTTGGTCATAAAATGTATACTGTAAAGGAAGTCCTTATTGGGACAGTATATGGGGCTCCGTTCGTAAAAAGATTATATCGGATACATTTAGCACAAAACTGGTAAATCACACAGACTTAGTTACATCGAAACGGATTTAGCTCCAAATCATTCAAAGTTAGCAGTCATGCATTGATAGTGTTCCAATTTCGCTAAATCTGTTCCGATTTAACTAAATCTGTCCGATCTATCAGGTTTTTATGCTAAAGGTGTCCGATATAATTTTTTTACAAACAGCGCCCCACAACAATGTGAGCTGCGCGCTGCAGAACCAGGGCCCTGGGCGGTGGTCAATGTAACAGAAGCGTTACTGGTTACAGCCTTCGAAAAAAATCACTGTACTTATTTCAGTGTATCTATTTAGTAGCGATGCCAAGCGATCTTAAATCTGTAAATACTATGGAAGGATAAGGCGCAGCATCCAAGATGCTCGTCTGCGCGATCAAACGATTTTTTCTGTTTTGACGAATCTCATATTCGTTCTATTCCTCACTTGAGCGTACTATCAACGGCACCACTCTTAACCTGTCCAGCACAACCGTTGTGGTTATTCCAAACAAACTGAAACTTTTAATTTATAAATGAAGCGTAGCACTGTCAGAACTACTTTCTGTGATGAAGTGTTGCTTTGTTCAAGTATTTCTGCTAGATATTTTTCTGATTTGCTGTTTGATGTGACCTGGTGTTGTCGATTTCTTTGGCTGTTCAGTAAATCAATAACTACAAATTACGCTGTCACGCACTTATCACTTATGTGATGCTCACTGTAAGTTGGTGATTTGTCTGAAATTAACTCATTGTGCAGTATGTAATGGTGGTGCAATGGGCCACCAGCTTCTTAAAATTTCATAAAACTCATATAACACAAAAACATTAATGATACATACAAATTCAAATGGTGCAAATAATGTTGAAGAGCCATTAATGATTAAACCAATTGCAAGTATCTCACTGCAAACCACCGGGACTAGCTGTTGCTGCCTTGAAACTCCTAGTTAGCGCATACACTGACTTTTTACCGCATTAAGTTGACTTTTGCATCGAAAGAAATGAATTTTTGTAAAGACGCGTGATGATGTGGCCTTATGCACAACGGACGACATGATCACCATGGCAGTGCTTTTCAATTACCAAAAAGACATTTTTGAGAGTACAAGTCATACACAACTTTCGTTTACAACAGGGGTTCCCAACCTGTGGTACGCGTAACCTGTGGTACGCATAACCTGTGGTACGCGAAGGTCTTCCAGGTGGTACGCGAGTAACTTCTATTTTTTTCACAAAAACCTGGATTCACAGCTTTCTAGTTTACGTATCGGGCTTTGTTTCTAAGTAAATAAATTTTTCTGTAGCCAGAGGCATAACGAGGTTAGACGGCGCCCGGGGCCAGAAACAAGTTTGGCGCCCCCGTATTCGAACTTGAGGTCTTTCGGAAACAAATCTGCTGTTGAAAAAAGTGCTTGTGACATTGTTAGGACTTTTCTGCGCCCTCCCAAGTGATCCGGCGCCCGGAGAATTGCACCCCCTCCTTACGCCTCTTGCTATTCCTATTGTATCGTAACATTATGACTTTCGATGGACTGCTAACAAATTTATGCCACGCATCGACCGGTTGGTGGAAGACAAACAAAAACCTCACTAAATTTAGTTGTGGTATTTTATTGTTATTGTGATGTATACTATTCTTCTGAATAAACTAGGATTCGATCAAATTAGTTGCTCTGGAAGTAGTGGTACGCGCTGACAATACGGGGTGCCCAAGTGGTTCGAGATCGTTAAAATGTTGGGAAGCCCTGGTTTACAGGCATTGCCCAGTTTTTATAAACAAATCCGGTTATCTCGTGGTGCACAACGTCTCTCCACAGGTAAGTCGATTTCGTCTTGGTGATCGGCTGTGGAACTTTCACACAAAGCCATGAGCGTGGAAGAAAAAAATAGTTATATATTAACTTTAGCTTTTCTTGATTCGGTGTGGATCACTGAAATTCGCTAGAGAGTTCATTTTTGATAGCCGATTGAAAGAAATATAGGCTGCGAAGTTTTGTTCTTCAATGGTATTACTCGTTACTTTTTTCAAACAGCAAACTGTAGTTTGCCTGTGTCATGGGCTGTAACAATTGGAACGTTCAACGTTTGTTAGAACTGACTGAAAAACGAAGTGGAGTAACTTTACAATGCACAGACGTTAGAGCATGATTTTTGTCAATGAGCCTGCATCACCAAAAGGACTCGATGATGAAAGATTCGCTTACAACGCGTGTCTCCTTGGGTGAGAAACTTTACAAATATTGGATATGTTTGTTTATTGGCTTTAAAACTGGTGTTGCTATTTTACTCTGCCGCAACGCTGCAACCAGCATGTAAAATCATTAACTTAAATCCAAGATCTTCAGACGATTTTCCTTTTATGCTGGTGCATATTTTGCTGCAAAATCTGTATCTGAAAACAATGAAAACATCAAATACGTTACTAACGAAAATTGCAGATTATTTCTAAAAACTCATTTAATTATTCATTTTTACTTTCAAAAAAAATTTTTGGACGAATTTGTGGTTTGGAAAAGTACGAATAGACACTTCACATGCTTTCATAAGAATATGTGTCTGCAACCAAGTTGAGACTAAATCCTGTTTCTTACTTGCCTGTTGAGTACAATATAGTAGTTAGGTTTTGGATGAAGAGTTATATCAAGTTTTTGCTATTTCTTATTGCATCACTGCTTCCGTGATATTCCAACTGTTCAATTGAATACTGTAGAATTAATGTTGCGAGATTAACTAACAAACCTTCAAAGTCAAACACGCACGTGGTGCTAGTTTGTTTACATAGTTACTGTATTTAAAATTGTTACGAATTACTTCGAATAGTGAAATCTCCACGCTCTGCATTTTTGGAATAGGGTCGAAACATTCGGGCAAAGGTGCCAAATGGTCCAAAAGCCCAAACAAGTTGGGAAAAATTGCTTTAAGGTTTGCAATGTGGCACGCCTACACACAAAGCGTTGCAAGTACAAGCAATCTCACGCTCTGCTTATACGTTTGGATCTTTCGCTGAAAGCATTTTTTGAAAAAATCAATTTTTGATGTTAGAATGGGCTCGTAGACAGACTCAAAACCATCAAGTAACAGTAGATACGGCTAAAATGCAACTTATCTCAAAAATTATCTAGTCTCAACATTCGCCGAAGTTGATGCAGAAGCATCTGATGATCACAATCAACGACATCGAGATAAAAACTTAGTGGCGATTTAGAAAGGAACTGTCCGATCCGGTTATCAAATCAAGTTTAGCAACTTTGTATAACATTGCATCTCGATAAAAACTTGAATGTTCACAGGGAGAAAGATCCTTACTTTTGACGCGATCAAGTTGTGGTGTGTGGTAGATGTGATAGAAACAGGTGTAATTTAACATTCATGTTGAAACGTAAAGAGTAACAGATTAGTTCTTTTAAAACATTTAGGAGCTGAATGGGATAGAAAAGATGAACAGCGCCCTAACAGAATTTTGCGGGACGGAACAAATATATGGAATTGACTCTGAGGTTCTAATTGCACAAAACAGAATTTGCTTCTAGCGTGCGCTTTACTTTTGCAATGGGAATGATCTGTAGGCGACCTACAGTGCATAGTCTCTTCCGGGACATTTTCCAAGCGAAAGCAATCTACGTTGGAGTAGCTGTCATAAACAGCATCTTAATAGTTAAACAAAGGTAAAGTGCAGCTGCAGTAAGCGGCTAGTACAGCATAATGTGGCATAAAGAATTTAAACCCTTTTAGAATATTGAGGCGAGTCATACATTTCCCATAAAGCGCTGCAGTACGCGCATGCTAGGAAAAGGAACGATCGAAAATTAATCCCAGCTGTTTTGTGAGATTCGACTTTGATTAAAAAGCGGTTACAAAATGTAGGCTTTGGATAAAGAGTGGCATTAAAGAAATTGGTGCGAACTTGATTTTTAAAGCATAGGTAATGTGCCGTGATTCAGCATACAATAGAAGGGTTTTTATGTCCAATGACAAAGTATGATGCAGCATTGCGGGATATTTAGTTTTGAATATAATACGATGGTGTCCTTTGCATACAAGGATGTGGAGGATTTGATGTTCACAGCAATGTGATTAATACAAAACAGATACAAGAAAGGACACAGTACAGGACCTCGGGTACACGCAAGTTTGTTTGCAAAGTGTTGCAAACTGATGTTAACATTGTGACCTCCTATTAAATAAGCTTAAAGAAACCATTTTGCTCTTTTTATGCGCGGTGGAGAATTGGAGAAAGGTAAAATACCGAATTTGATTGAAAAAATGTACAAACAGCTATCTCTCTGAGTTTACGTGAGTTCTTTTTCAACGTCATCTAATGCTTTCATTGGAAGCGAAATACGTGAATGGGTGCTTAATAAGTCTTATAACTGTCCTTCGAAATTCAGGCGTGAATCGATAGATGCGGTTGATTTTTGTTAGAGCAGCTAATTTACAATGGTGTTTGAACCTCATGATAGGGCGCTGGATCTTATTCCGTAGCTTGATGCAAGCTTCTCTGGCGGATTTTGAGTTTTTTGCCATTCCAGTGGTTCCCAGCCTTCTTTTGGTCGCGGCACGCTTAACAACTCAGTTTTCTTCAGACGCACACCAGACCTAATGACTGAAACGTGACAAATAGAAACGTCCTCTGTAGAAGACCTGCATACGATACATTCAATAATTTTACGGCACACCTGCGACTGTCTCGCAGCACACAGGTTGGGAATGACTGAACTAGACCTTGAAATTTGTGGAGTAGCATTAAAATATTTGATGTCGCTCATGTTTTGTGGCTCAGTTAAGTTTGTTGAATCCTGTAGGATGCTGAGATACTGCAATAAAAGTAAATTTGTTATTTCCATCGGTTGTACTGTTTTAGGGCCGGGTCTCCAAACTTTTTTGTCAGAGGGTCACATAACTTATTTCACAAAAGTTAGACAACTTCCACCCGGACAGGTGCCACCTGACACATTTTGAATTCTCTAGGTTTATTACCGTAAAAAACATTTTTTTAACTTCGCAAGGCGCTGCTTTGAAGAGGATGTCAAAGCCTGTGAAATCACAAATGTGTATAACAAAAGTTTTTTCGTCCTCAGACCTCTCTAATATTTTTGGGTAATGGCAATGGTTTATTCATGTATTTTGTGACTCAAATCACAAAAACACAAATGCAACAAGAGGAAAAACAAAAATATCAAAGAGCAGGAATTTAATGCAAGCTGATGAGAATACAAAAAACACCAAATCTTCAGGTTTAGCAAAGTGATGTGTTCTAACATATTTGAATCGCAAAGGTTAAGGATTGGCGAAAGACCATGTGTTCATCCAGTCCTTTTGCTAGCATAAATCAATGTTTGATTGAAGTCGTTTCACATGTATTGAAAGAAGAGTGAAAATATGCATCGAATCAACGTCAGATAAACAAATACCAAAACAGCAACAAAATATAGAGGGGGAAAGCATGCCTATGTACTGTACATGTGGGGTGGGCTACTGTACAGGTAAAATATGGGCACTAAAATCAATATTACAGAAAAGTTTTTACCCAAATGAATAAGGCGAGAGAGATTTCAAATTTTCAGAAATATCAGACCATATTTTGTGACCGATATACTTTGAAAAGACTTGACCGAGAGATGTTTTTATTCTGGGTAAATGATATTTTTGTAAAGAAGCAAGCATTAATTGTGGCCGTGCCGACTGACCTCCTCTTCGCGCCGAAACTCGATAGTGTAAACTTAATTTGATATCTTGTGTGTGATGAGCAAAACTTAATTTAGGTTGCAGTTGTCCTGGTGGCTATTGTCCTGATACCATGTACGACGGTGTGGGGTGAGTAACTGGAGAAGAAAAAGATAAAAGGGAAAAGAGGGACACCAAAACCAATATTACAAAAAAGTGACAAGGATATGAAACGAAAATCGTCAAGAATATTGGCAAGATTGCAGGATACTTTTGTATTGTAATCCAAATGAATTAGACGAGAAATATTTCAATTATTCAGGAATATCAGACAGACCAAATATTTGGACCACTATACTGTACTTTAAAGAAAGCTGACAAAGATATTTTCATTATGTGTAATGCATGATGTTCGTGGAAGACAACAAGAATTCGTTGAAATTTAAACAGCGGGCTATCTCGCTGCACGCTTTGATGTTTTTTGATTTTCGTGTTTAAATTAATAACTATATTTCTGAACTGAACCTAAGACTATTTGCTTTGAACACGCAGAAACACCTTAACACGTAAGTCAAACTACAGTTCTCCTCAGAGCAAAAACCACGTCTGATCACTGTAGTGACGGTAGCAATAAACAAATGGTCCTGTGGTTGAACTGCATCGTCAACGAATGTTGCATTTACTGTTCCTTGACCCAGGTTTCAATTCGACTGCAGTAATATCAACTGCTAGCGTGGGTGGTGGGATGAAAGGTCTGGACGCTAAGACCACAGAAGCAATTCAAATAGCAACCGCGTACGTACCTTGCGATTTTTGTCTGTGCTGTAATATTTGCATTTGAATAGAAGTCGATGTATTTCAACAGAGATCGAACATTCGTTGTGTTATTTCACCCCAAAAAAAGTTTTACAAATGTTGGTTTGATGGGAAGAGAATTACAGGTTATTCGACGCACGAATGGATGAATTATTTCTTTTGTCTGTGAACGTGGCAGGATTTTAAAAGGTGAAATAAAAGTAATGAAAAACTAATATGCTTACATCTGCTGCGAAGTCATGCCATCGGTTTTGTTCAAATTCAGCTTCTTAGTGTTGCTAGTTTCAACTTTTCAGCATAGAAAATGCTTAACAACAGAGAGAAACACCACAGAACTTTTGTCATCTGTGATAAACATATTTATTTTTTTCATTTCAGGGTGATACTAGCCGTGATTATGTTTGGCCTTGGATGCTCTGTGAAGCTAAAACCAGTGTTGATGTATTGCAAACGTCCAAAGCAATTTATGGCCGGTTTAGCTTTGCAGCTAATCGTTATGCCAAGTAAGTAAGCTCCATTTTCTAAAGAAACACAATTCTCATTTGAAAAGTTGTTTCTCGTATTTGATGTCTTTTCACGATAGATTGAAGAGCAGTTTGACATGTTTGAAGATGTCTTTTCGAGATTTTTAACGATCATTGCTCATTGTTACAGGGCCACTGGATGCTCAAGTTGGTAAAAGTAATGAGGCTTATTTACGTATTTTAGAGTTTTTTTCAAAAGAAATACTAATTATCATGTTTTGGTTGTTGGACAAACATGCAGTGTCCTTTCTTCGGTCGAAAATACACACATTCTCTATTTCCTCTGCAATTATCAAAGCTTTCATGGAATTCTTTTCCGCTTTAGAGTTTTCCAGGCTTTTACATTATTTTTTTAGTTTACCTAAAACAGAATGCTAATTCAATAAGATTTACGGACAGTCTGGGAATGTGTAGTGTTACGTCAAATCAATTTCCTATTAAAAAATTTTACTGATAAATTCGACTGCATCGTCTTTCTGGAGACTAATTGCTTGATGACAATGTACGAGTGATATTAACTGCATTGAAATTATTGTTCAGTTGAAATTTGCCCTACATTACAATCGCCAAGTCATGTTTTCTTGTAACCGTCCTTCACCGTTCAATAAAGACTTGCAGCCAATTTGATGGTTTAGGAATGCTAGTTTTCTGATGGCAGTGCTGCCATTAGAGGGACACAAACGTTCTTATCTTTGGAATCATACAAATGAAAATAAAGAAGCTAGATTCCATCAATAATTAAATTTATGCAAATATTTTTATTTTGATCAAACTAAGTTCAACAAAGAACACCTAGTTTAAGTGGG
>JGI24159J19872_10010329_pt1 | contig 12242 bp, 10 predicted proteins | sample Ectturendosymbi4_FD_19872 | JGI IMG/M metagenome (IMG submission 19872)
GCTGTTTCTAGTAAAGTTCAGGTACCGCCATTGTTGCGTCAGCGTCATAATACCAACCTACTGGAAATCCTAAGCGGTACGCCGTATCGGCAATAATTCTTTTACCGGAACGGCGTTCCGGGCCGTTCCGGCTTACTTTCACCTCTGCCTAGATGTTTGTATTTTCGTTCGTTTCAAAGTACATTGCAAAGTTATGCCTCTGGGCAGTTTCGTATATTTTAAGTTAACAATGAGTTGTCCACGGAAGGAGTTGCGCAGGGCCCTAGGCCACGGCCTATTTGGCCTATGCGTAAATCTCTCACTGGTTACAAGGCAGTGTGATTAAGATATGATACCATTGCAGATTAGAGCGTAAAATGCTCGGCATTGTAAAGTAGGAATTTTTATTAGAAACCATTGGGCATACTAGCAAGGTTTACCAGCTTACTGGCAAAATTCACTAGGCAGCATTACGTATACAAGTTGTAGCATAACATGAAAGTTATAAATAGTTGGTAGTGAATTAGCACTGCTTTGCATAGCAGTATATTATAAGAGTTTATAAAAGATCAGTGTAAACAAATGTGGACATTTGAATTTTTCGTCTGTAGACAAAATCTATATTTTCAGCACGGTAACCAGTTTTATTTTCTTCTAAGTTTTGCAGGTTATTGTGCTTTACTTTGCAATTCATCATCACTTTTTATGCGTACAAAATATAAAAATCAGAAGTTTTCAGATATTTCGATAAAGTCAAAGGTGACTTTCTTGCTAGAAGTCATACTATTTCTTTCAACAAACGGCTTTCAAACACATCTTGGCATTTGTNCTAATGCAAATTTGTGCATGTTTGAAAGCTCACATGAGAGAGGTAACCGACTATGTGTTTTGCGCTCTTTGTATAGTTTGCCGGGCAGCGCTGTTAGCTNGAATCGCTAAGACTGCNATAAGCAAAGCAGGCAACGAGTGCAGAATACTTGGTCAATTAGGACAGGTCTGTGTATAAATGCTCGGACACAAATGTNGTTTTCCAAACAGCCATTTTCTTGATTCTGGTCGTAAGAAATAACAAAAGGTCGTCAAGCATTGACGCCAAAACCAGNGACTGCATTTCCAGAATTGTTTATATTANCGTTATCTTGAGTTACGTTTCTGCTGGTAACAGTTCTCTGAATCGTCTGAACTTTTGATTGTNNTTTTTTCGCTGATTTCCTCATGGTAANNGCGCTGCTTGTAAAAAAAACTACCAGATTAAATTGTTTCAAAAGGTTTGGTATATTCTCTTGGTTTTGTGTCCTTGATTTAATTCCTTTGGCATTTAAATTGAGGCACACCAACACTATTAAAGTTTTAATATGTGAAAACGAAGAGAAGCCGGAGATAGAGCCGGAGCCATGTGTATGCAAAGAAGAGCTCCAGAGCCGTAGCTGTGTCGTTTTTGCGACCGCTCCGCAGCCCTGCTGAAAAATGTTTATCTCCAATCATTTAAAGACCATACATGCTTTGGTTTACCCACTCAAAGTAATAAAAAAAGTGTCATATAAAACTCTGTGCACTTGCGANTACTTTTAACAACAAATGCCTTGCAATAGTTGCGTAATGTGGCATGAGACTTGTACAGCTATTTTCTCTCTTTTATTCTCACTTGAAGTGAAATTTTTGTGGTTTAATCCTTGTGCACATGGCNAAGGTCTGGACAGGACTAGNTTTGCTGTTCCTGTATTTCTCATGTTNTTCAATACAATGAATTGGTAGAGGGGCATNCATTCACTTTTTCTCTTGACATCACCAGANCTCTCACGCTCCTGCTATCACGTGATAATTATAATTTGGATCATCAGTGTACTGGTAACAATGAAAATGTTTTCCATTTCATAATCTTCTGCAAAGCAAGGATTACTATACTGCACACACTNCTGTAATTTACAGCACCAAAACCAGAAGTGTTTAGAATTTTCTTTCACGATTTTAAAAGNTTGGGATTTCAGGAAACATTTGCAAAATGTCATCTACAGAAGAAATCTCTTGGATCGGGATATCGAGATATTGTTAACANTTACTCTACGTCTTGTGGTTTTCAGAAGTCTCTAGTACTTTTTTTTCTCTGAAACAACTACGTTGATTTGCAATNTTGGATTCTGGAACAACTGCCATCTGCCAGCAGGAAAATTGCCAATAAGGCAACTAAGACAATTGCCAAATAGTACACCTGCCCACTGAAACTACTACCAACCAGAAAATTGCCCTTGGCCTGCAAAAAACTTGTCATGCAGGTTCTTTTTCACTTGCGATACATTAAACAAAACATAATGAATAGTCTGAACCTTCTGGCCTGGAAAAATTTTGAAAATATATGAGCCTTTTAGAAACAGATATGTATTTCAATATAAGTCTGCTTATGTCATTTCTGGCTACTTAAGCATTTATTCATTAAGCACTGCCGCGGTAGCCGTCAAAAAGCCTAGGCCACTAACCTGGCAAGGCATAAAATAGAACCTGTCTTGCAGTACAGCAAAACCAGTAAACCAAAGCCTTTTTCTTGCAATAAACCAAACCAAGCTGAAAAAAATTCGTATTGGTGCTGTTGAGCCACAGGTGTAGGAGCAGGCAATTTTTTGGGGAGCGAAGGAAATTTTGCCCAAATTTGCACGAAAAACTTTTTTGAGTCAAACTCTCTTCCTACAAATTTTTGTAGGTTTTGGTACATTCTATTTTCTTCTACCATGAGGCCATTGACTTTAAAATATAAAATTCGTAATTCGAAATTTGAATCTTACTAACACGACTGAAAAAGGTAGCCTGCGCTAGGCTGTACAAGAATATTATCAGAAGTCAGGTGGAGCAGTAATCCTGAGCATCTGCCCCACAGTTCTTAAGTTTGGCGTTGCATCACATTTCAGCTGCTGCTGTCAGCAAAGAACCTCACGCCTAGCTGAGGTGGGCCTGAAGCTGCTTCCTTCTCTGAAAAGATGGATGTGATATATGTGTCACGTAGGCCTGATTTTATGTATGCTTAAGGTGCTTCTATGACATAATGAATTTTATTATACACTCAGCAACAAATAATTATATTTTCATTGATTTTAACTTAAAATGTCGAGGCTCCTTTGCCCAAATCTTTTGAGATTTTGCCCAAATTTTAGACAAATGTAAATTTTGAGGGTGCCCTTGCTCCCCAGCTCCTACACCACTGTTCTTCGAATTTTTGAACGAATTGTCAAGAAATTGAAGCCGAAAAAACGTTTTCAATACCTTTTTTAATTTGCACAAACAAGTTGACCTTAGATTAGATTTCGTTGGGTGCAGGACAATCTCTAAAAAGAATTGAATAATGTTTGACTGTATTGCCTTCTTTCGTGATAATTGCACCCAATGGTGGGATTCAAAATTTTTAAGAACACTTTTTTTCACTCCAGGACTCACTAACAACAGGTGCTCTCATTACCACAGTCTCCACCCAGATGCAAACCATGCTGGTTGGCCCGACATAAATTAGAATCCCAACAGCTACATTGGTTTCTGCATATATGGAAAAGTAAACCAAACCAGCTGGCAGCGATTGCCGTCGGTGTAGCCTTTCTAACGGCGCTCTCGTTCGAACGAGATTTCAGTCAAACCTGCTTGTAGTCTTGTTTTTCACTATTAAAAGTTAGTAACAGGTCTATGAGAGGTTTGCCAAAATAAGTTATAGGTTGAAGGTGCTCATGGGGTAAAATTGAGAACCCTTGGTTTAAGCCAATAACCGGTTCTCAGGATAAAACAAATTTTGAGAACAGGTTCTTGCCAACCGGTCGAATCCCATCACTGATTGCATTCATATCAGTAATACAATTAATTTTGATCGAAATCGCTTCGTCTTAACAAGCGTCGCTTGAAAAATTTCTAAACGTGTCTATTAGAACCTTTGCGAACAAATCATACAGACATCAAATTACCATTTTTCGTCTGTGCTACAGAGTCCGTCTGCATCAAATACAGTGTTCCTGTAAAGCTCATCAGGGAACTTAACTTGGAACACTGAATAACAACTTAAAGCTGAAGTGAATAAAACAGGTTTCAGCATAAATTTCACTTACACGGGTTTTATGAAAAAAGCTAGATATCATTGCATGTCAGGTGTTTATTGGCCTGAAAATTGAAACAGTAGTTGCTGTCAAATTTATTTTTCACTACACCATAAACCTTTATAAACAACTCTTTTTATAACGTTAGCAAATGCTTCCTGAAATAACAGCTGACCCATCATGTTAATCTTACTGGAAAGAAAAATTGATCTGCAAGTTGCCGTTTGTGGAACTGACCCGGGCTTGCTGCAACTCATACAAAGTTTAGGTTTTCTGAAAGCATCAAAAGGGTTAGGATTTTCTCGGAGTTTGTGATACTTATTTTTTGACACCATAGTCAATTCTCAAAACGTCCTACGTTTGCTCGAATAAAGATCGAACATCTTCGACATGTGCGGACCAAAGCACGTAAGAAAAAAATGCACCATAAATCTTCCTTCACTTTCTAGTCTGGTCCTACCTAATTTCAATTGACTGCAAAGTGTATTGTGACAACAGAGCATAATCTAAAGGTTGGGAAATCTCCAATTTTTTGCCGTTTAAGTACGCTGACCTGTAGGCTACTGAGTTTGTTCGTCGATCTGGTCTGTCGAGAGTTTGTAACTAAAATTAGCAGCTTCTACCTCCTTTTTTGGCCCATTTCTCCCGGCTTACTCCTTCGATGACAAATAAACTCCATTTTATTGAATAGATCTTTATTTGTTATATTACGAACATGGGCGAGCACACTGCAAAGGTGGATTTTATAACGGTCCTGGCTTTCGTCTGCCACAGCACACATGAAAATAAAGTCAGTAAAGTCAAATAAAGTTATTAACAGCAGTACAGAATCTGATGTTTTACGCCCTTTCACCAATCTGTACAGTAAACCATGATGCTAAGAACGGTGGACCTTGCAGTTGCACTCTTCGACAAAACACAGGAAGGTAGCTCTTTCCGCCATTGACAATTAATCCATCATAAACGTTGAAAGCGCTGAAGATCGTTTTGGGTTTTCAAATAAATGAGAAAACCATCACGCGCATAGCATACACAACTAAATGAATGACTTCATGTTAATTCCTCACCAGTCGTGCTTGTGATGAGAACAGTGTTGTATTTATCTTCCTTGCTTGCACAAATAATTTGCACTGTTTGTGATGTTCATTTTTTGTTACATGAAACGACCTCCACTTACCTCAGACAAAACTACATCCATACAAACTTTCTTTCTTGCAAACACGTCTTTGGTAAAATCGCTCAAATTGTAAACCATAGTAAATGTTGATCTTGGGAAGGGAATGCCTACACTGTAATTATTAAAAAAAGTGAAAATGTCGGTGAAAAACAGGTGACGGTGAAAAAAATGAGTATACTTACCCAAATGAAATTTTCTGGTGCTTTTCACAGCCAATACGTTACAATGCAGCAAGACTCAAGGTAAAAATTGTTGGAAATGTCAAAAGTTTTTCTCTACCTGGTTTCTGTCAGTATTCGTCAGAAAGATGATATGGGTATCATGAAAATTTTTCTACAGCATAGTCGTTCAGTTGCTCGACTCAACCGTCGCACGAACAAAGGAAGTCACCAACAAGCAAATATCCCCGGGGTTAGGACGCAAACTGTCGCGAATTTCTCAAACGAGCTCCTTCAGCTGAAAGCAGTAGTTCCTAACGTGAGGTGTACGCTCTGCAGGGGTGAAATTTGATCCATACGCGGGCCACTGAGGCTGACTGACGGGGTGTCGGTACAAATTTTCGAATTAAAATATTTTTGGATTTTGTTCATGTTGGTAAAGATATGTAGTTTAATGCATGTTTAGATTTAGGGTTATTTTCAGTAGTTTTTCGTTCTGGTTACAAAAGTATTTTATGTGAAGTTATTGCATAACTACAGCGCCAGCACTTTCCATGCACTCTCACGAAGCGCGGACGTTATGGCAGCTCCTTTTTTACTGAAGTGGATTTAGAAATGCGATTATAACAGCTCTTGTCAAATTAAACATCTTAAGACCTCTGTTTTGTCACAACGGAAAGCAGAAACATTTTGTGATAATAGAAAATCTTATTTCTAGGTGTCATAAGACAGTGACAAACATCACTAGCAACAATTATTTCCAGTCACAGGCGTAACAAGGAAGGGGTTGTGGGCTCCTCCGGGCGGCACCGTTATGGGGGCGGAAAGTTGTTGAATAAAAGTTATGTTTAAAAGACTGGTAGTTTTACCTCTTCTCCATTTTTGTTTAGTAACCCTAGACTGGTAGCATAAAAACTCGGAAAAGTGGTTGCGCTCTCTGAGAATATTGATATAATGTTTACTCAAAAGTCTTGATCAAATTCCGGGTGATAAAGGACCCATGTGTTTGTCATAAAAGCAGGTATGGTTGAGGTGTAATTAGGTACGGAGGTATAATTAGGCAGGTATGATTGAGGTGCAGTCTCTACACGTTCCTCCCTAGCTAAAGCCGTTTCTCATACCCCACAGAAGAGTCTTTGAACAAAAAAGATAGATGACAATCCACCGCAGGCTAACAAGCATTACTGGTCGATTAGTTCGAAGTTTGTAATTACCTCACCTAAAATCTAGTAAAAATGGCCTTGCATGAAATCACGGTAAACACTCAAAGCTATCTTAATCCTTTCTTTCCTATAGTACGATCCTTGACAACACCCCAACGGCACATCATTACATTGTCTAACACCTATTTGCATTGGCGACAAACATTGCTTGAAACGCCTCATGCTACTGTTTAATGTTTTCTGGGAGATTTTCAACAAACAAGTGTCACGGATTTTCTGGACATTTTAACTGTGTGTAAGTTTGCTTTTGTAATGTAGTATTTTTTTGTGAATCTAGTGTTTTTTATCGTGAAATCTAGTACTTTTTCGTAACAACAGAGTGGCAACACTGGTCAGTGCTGCCACTCCTAGTGCCTTTCCAATGGATATAGTGTTTTTTCATTTCATCTAGTGTTCTGGTGTCTTTTATGTCTATCTAGGATTTTTATGAGTGAGCTTAACGTAATTAATTGAACAATTCTGTGTAATTGAGATCTTTTGATGTAGTGCAATTGTAATTTGCGAAAAATTCTACCTAATTAAATCTTAAATCACAAAAGGCAGCATAGTATTTTTTGAGCTAAACCGCTGCGAAGTCACTTGGTCATCTGATAAAAATTTCAGTGACTTGTACAATCAAACACAAGCCTTGCTGCTATCTCCCGTTTTCGTTGTCTCTGGTTTACAATGAGTTGCACAATGTCGATGGTTGGCATTGCAACGCATTTTCTGGGCATTTTCACTGTGTGTAAGTTTCCTTTCGAAATCTAGTGTTTTTTGTGAATCTAGTGTTTTTTATCATGAAATCTAGTGCTTTTCCGTAACAACAGAGTGGCAACACTGGTGGAAATATCAGTGACGCAAGCCTTGAAAAGCGCCGGATTAACAATAGTAGCAAATGTAGCAATTGCTACGGGCCCCGCGCTTTTGGGAGCCTCTCGAATCTTTGTGTGAAATATGTTCTTTACTCTATGCAAAGTTACATGTTAGAATTTAGGTGTCCGAGGCGAATTCTCAGAAAGGGCCCTTCATTTTACACATGCTACACAGAAACTTTATTCGCTTAAAGTAAGTTCAATTCCGCAATTTGTCTGAGAATTTGCTTCTGCGTGAAAGTGAATTTTATGTTTGAAGTCAATTGTTTTTAAATTGTTGTTTGTCTATACATTAAGTTGTTGAGGGTCCCCTTCTTATGGCACATTTGCACATACTTTTTGCCTAATTTTGACAAAAATATGACTTGCTTCAGAGCTCATTAAACGTGGCTCTAAGGCGTTGAGCCCTGCTCGGGAAACCATAACATGCTACACGAGTCAAGAAAAGCAGGACATAATGCAGAGCAAAACCCTTAATTTGATTACGTCTTCCTGGGACACGTGACACCCGTTATTTCCGGACCAAACTATTTTTTACTTTCATACGTCCATTGTTAATCACTTTCGCAACAAAATTGTATCTGTGCAGAGGAACATACATATAACACAAATTGTATGCACTGCATCACCAAAAGGATTTTTTTAGAGAGGACTCTTTGTTTGTGCGTAGAAAACGTCAAATACAATCTTGACACCATTTGGGGCATGCACTACATTCCAGTTTCTACTTAAGACTAGTCGAAAAATGATGTCGGGAAATATTTGAACGAAAGGTAAAAGACACCCAATGCGATTGTCGTCTTGGCCATAGCAGTATAGAGCAAATTTTCATTCGCCAGAAAATTTTCGAGAAATCTTCGAAATATGTTAAAGATGACTAGCATGTATAGTTTGTCGACCTCGACAAAACATGCAACCCAGTCCCTCAAGAAAAGGTTTTGTGGAGTGCCGCAGGAGTACAGTGTTTGTTGCAGCCTGTCACGAGCGGTAGAGTAAGTGCATTCCTGCTCAGAAGTTTGAGTCCGTGCCGGCATAATCAAATCACAACTGCTCACCGTGGGTGTTGGATTCCAACAAATGGCTGTGTGCTTTCGCCACTCCTTTTCATAGTCTATATCTGGGTTGCACAACGTGCAGCCTTACGGCCTTGTATAAAATGTATGCGGCTATGCACGTGTAATTCATAAGTTATGGCGACAGCGCATTTACAATCTTTTTGTCTCTATGTATGAGGGTGCTTTTTTGTATTGTATAACGTCTTCACTCCCACACGCAAAGTGCTAGACTTAAATATGCATCGCAGTAAAAAGGAACAGAAAAGTATATGAAAGAACACGAAGATGCATACGTGGCGATAGTAGTAAAAGTATACGCTTAATGTCGCCAATGCATTTACTTTGACGAAACACCAGCATAAAGGGCACACGCATGAATGATGCCAACGCTATTACTATAAATGTATTGATACTTTAATACAATGACGGCCGAACAGATGTGTGGAAGAAGACTCGGTTCAGCGTGTGGAAGTTGAACAGNAGCAACTCAAAAAATGAAAATGTCTGGAATGGCGGCCGAATTTCGTAAAAACAAACGNAATGCGAACGGCAACAGCGAAAACGTTGTGTACTGCTAGTNTATATAAATTCTATGGGCAATAACAGCAGGGTCGACGAAGGTTTCATTGCTGGGAGTATCAACCGTGTACTTTTTGCGGACGATCTGGTACTGTTTGCATCTTCTCAACAGAGCCTTCATCATGCATTTGAGAGAATGACAGGTGCCTTCACGTGGCCTTCCTGTATGACATTCGCTACAAATGTCAACTAGACCTGTCAATACCAGAGCAACCACTGCTATCCGGGCTGGATGTGTTCGTCATGGGGTGGGTCATAAAAGAGGACCCACGACACAACATGCTCCGGATGAAGACCGAGGGGCTTACTGCAGACAAGATCTCTGTCATTGAGCAGCTAGCCTATAAGGACAAGGCTTTCATCATCGTCCTACAGGAGACCCACTGCACAACTGTAGACAAACTAGTAATTCCCAACTTTTCACTAGCGGGGTCAGTCATGAGCAGGAACTACGGCCTTGCCACGTTTGTCCACGAGCGGTTGGAAATGTCACTGGTTGATGAGTCTCCAGAACAACCAGAGACTGAGTGGTTGTGTGTAGACGTTGCACGATAAAAGATCATTAACGTCTACAAACCTCCACGCTCGCGATTCACACAAACGGCCATGCCGACGTTCCCACACCCCAGTTTATACGTTGGTGACATCAACTGCCAACATGTCAACTGGGGTTACAACAAAACATCTCCTGACTGTGAGAGCCTGCACTCCTGAGCAATATCCAACAACCTTGAACTGCCAAAGGAAACAACCAGCTTCTTCTCTCACCGATGGAATGTCGGCACTAACCCACACCTGGCCTTCGCGAGTTTCGGCCAGGACAGCCGACTGCCGGACAAACGTGTTCTAGGAAAGTTCCCACGGTCACAACATCGGCCTTCCCTCATAACGCCACCGAAGCTGCCCACAGGGATCCGGTGAATGTTTGGAACTTTCGCATGGCTGATTGGAAGTGCTTTTGCCTTCTAACAGATGAGTTGAGACATTGCCACCTCCGGACACATCAAGCATTAAGAGGGCATGCCAGGATTTTTGTGAGAGCCTACTTTCTGCAGCCAAACAATGTAGCCTATCCCACGTGGCCGTCGAAAGAACTATGTTCCATTCTGGGACAAAGAGTGAGAAACCCTCTATCGCTCCTTCACCCGAGCCCCAATGGGCACTGACTCTGATAGAGTCGCTTCGTCCCTGCTATCTCGGCTTGGGCAGAAGCAGGAGAGATGGGGAGAGCTATAAATTCCATCAACTTCTCGCACTCTAGCCGCAAGGCGTGGAGAACCATCAACAAGCTTACTTGCAGGTCTGGACACTCCTTTCGCCTGTGCCCCGTCTCGGCAAACTCCATCGCTTCACAACTCGTGAAAAACGGGGCACACAGGACAGGGGATCGCGAGTCCACCAGGCTGGTCAATAAGGAGCCGTCCGACCTATGGAAGATTCCAACACCTAAAGGTCACAGTATCTCTGAACCCTTTAGGCCGGAGGAGCTTGCTGCTGCCCTCAGACGCCTGAAGCCAGGAAAGTCTGCGCGATTGGACTCCATCTTCCCGGAGTTCATACTCCACGCCGGGCCGGCTCTCAAATCTTGGTTGCGCGACTTCCTCGGTTCCTGCATGCGCCAAGTCAAAATTCCAAAGATATGGAGAAGAGCACTAATAACTGCGATCCCTAAGCCAGAAAAGCCATTGGGGGACCCAAATAGCTACCGTCCTATATCTCTGCTATGTGTACTCTTTAAAATCCTCGATAGACTCATCTACGCTCGTGTCGACCCAATCATCGACCCATTGCTCCCTCGGGAGCAGGCGGGCTTCCGACGCGGAAGGTCGACCGTAGACCAGGTCACCCTGCTCTCACAGGACATCGACGAGAGCTTTTCAGCAAAAAAGAAGGCCGGATCTGTGTTTGTCGACCTCACAGCAGCCTACGACACTGTATGGCACCGCGGCATCACCTGCAAGCTGCAGCTGTTGCTGCCTGACAGACACATGGTCCGCATGGTCATGGAGATGGTTGGCAATCGTAGCTTCACCCTCAGCACCGGAAATGGCAAAAAAAAACAGGTTACAACGCCTCAAGAACGGCATCCCACAGGGATCTGTCCTGGCACCCCTTCTCTTCAACACCTACATCTCTGACCTGCCAACCACCGTCTCCAGAAAGTATATATATGCTGGCGATCATGCATGCTGATGGATACTGGCAGGCAGTGGAAGGGGTGCTGAGCAAGGACATGGCAAATGTAGGCGAATACATCCATACTTGTAAGATAAAGCTCAGCACTACCAAAACGGTGTCGGCAGCTTTCCACCTTAACAACAAGGAAGCTTAACATGAGCTAAAAGTCAACTTCAACAACGGAACCCTGCCCTTCTGCTCCGAGCCAAAATATCTCGGAGTAACGTTGGACAGATCGCTCACATATCGCCGACACCTTGAGTCACTTCGCAAGACATCACGCGTCGCGCTCCTGAGGCAGCTTGCTGGCTCTGGCTGGGGTGTTGTAGCAATCAACTCTGCGAACAGCCACCCTAGCCCTGGTCCATTCAACTGCAGAGTACTGCGCGCCTGTCTGGTGCCGCAGTGCTCACACCCGCCTCATCCACCCCGCAATCAACGACGCCTTGCGAATTGTGACCGGATGCCAGCGTCCTACACCATCGGACAAACTTCCAATCCTCGCAGGCATCCAACCTGCTGAGCTTCGCCGCAATGAAGCCGCACTGTCTCTTGCACGCCGTGCCATGGAGCTTGGACATCTGCTCCACTCAGTGCTCACCTGTCTAGCGAATGCAAATGCACGGCGTCTCAAATCGAGCGGTCTGGGACAGTTCGGCGCCGCCGTTTCGGCGACGAGCCGTTTCGGCGATGGTGGTCGTAAATGTTTTATGTGAAAAAATGTATGTTTTTGAAATACTTTGAAGGTTAGACTACAAAGGATGTTTGCTTTGTGAGTGTTTTTGTTGTCATCCTGATGGCCAGCGGCCAATGTAATTTCCCGTCCGTCGGGAATGTGGAAGAACTTAGTGCGACGTGACCACGTGTGTAAATAAATATGGCTTGTGACGTTTATTTTTGTTGGCATGAGGCGTTTGTGAGTTTACACAACAGTTAAGCCTGGACAGCATCTATTGCTTGATCTTTCACGTAGGC
>JGI24159J19872_10010331_pt1 | contig 12242 bp, 9 predicted proteins | sample Ectturendosymbi4_FD_19872 | JGI IMG/M metagenome (IMG submission 19872)
AAATAGTTTGACCCAAAATTTTGGCCCATGGGATTGGCGTCCAGGGCCCGTCAAAGTTGGTCAAAAAACCGAAAGCGCCCCCACTTTGCGAGCCTCTTCCAGGCGAACCCCTCACCCGAATCAAAAATTTTTTTTTTTAATAGAACCAAGAAGTCTTTCCGCATCTGTAGAGGGTTTGAACAACTCTCTAGCTATTGTGGCTGGCGAGTTATAACCAAAAAAACGAGCGCCAACATATTGGCTCTGGTGGGCGTTAAAGGGTTGCGTAACTTTACTTCGAGTGAAGTGAGTAGCTTTACTTTTAAGCGAGTAACTTTACTTCGAGTTAAGCGAGTAACTTTACTTCGAGTTAAGCGAGTAGCTTTACTTCCGAGTTAATCGAGTAGCTTGACTTGACCGCTGCAAACATATGCAGCAGTGATGCGGTTCAAAAAGCTGTAAAGAAATTCTTCCTCTTTTACGCTTTCGAAAGAAACGGCGTTGCGTAGACCTCGCACACGCACACTGGCGTCTGACCGACCTTGCTCGCCGAGACGGAAAGCGCGTTGCGCTGGAGCGAGATCACGTCGGTCGCGAGAACTTGATCGCCGTTCGCCGACACTACGGCGCACTTGCAGCCGTGTTTGTAGCCGGGATCCACGCCGAGCACTGGCACAGGAAAAACATCAATGTCGTTGTTTCTTTAGCGGAGCAAAAATAGAATGATTTCAAGAATAAAAATAATGGAAAAAACAAAACGGAATGCTGAGTAATCGAGTCGATGAGATAAAAACAGCGTAAATGAATAAAATCTGCATTTAATTATCTTGGTTAATGCAATCATCGCGCAACGCCCACTGGAAATCAGTTTGTTCAAAGAATGGTTGGTTGAGGTCGAATCGTTACGTTACGTCATTCGAATCGTTACGTTACGTCATTTGTGTAATTCAGGGGTCTGCAAATCCGGCCCGCGAAGAAATTTTGTTAATGACGAAAAAATAATGAATTGATGAAAAATTTGTTTATTTGGTGCAACGTAACATATCACGAAACAATCGCATTACATAGGATGTCCGGCCCTCGAACTGTCGTGTGATAGTTTAGGTGGTCCTCTGAACAGGGGCGTAACGAGGTTAGATGGAGCCCGGGGCAAGAAGCAAGTTTGGCGCCCCCATGTTGGTCTTTCGGAAGCAAAAGTACTTTATTGAAGAAAGTACTTGTAACATTGTTGAGACTTTTCGACATCCCCCGCGGTGATTCGGCGCCCCCATTGTGATGCGGCGCCGGGGAATTGTGCCCCCCTTGCTACGCCNCTGCTCCTGACATCGAGGTTTGGAGACCCCTGATTTAATTCTTACGACTTTTTACGGTTTCAAAACTTGAGGAAGTTAACAGCTNATCACTTTGGCAGACCTGTCGTTTCTTCCCACGGACACGTTTGACCTACACGCAAATGCAAGCCTCCGCAGATCTTTTGTTTTTCTATTTATTCTATGTCTTCATTCAACAACGAGCTACTCAGCACCTACAGATAAGCATTATCGTGCCCAGCACTTGCAACGAGGAATTTTGCATACAAGACCGATTTCCAAGGGCGCCTTGAGGGGGCATACCAAACTTCGTTTCAGAACAATGCACTTTACAGGGACAGGCGAATGTGACGACTAAGTTGAAGCACAGGTTTCCCGGGTTAGGAGAAAAGTTTAAGTTTTACATCAGTGCTGACCAACGATTCTGGGACGTCTACCATAGCCCAGTAGGTTCGTTTCGGCGCGGGGGGGGTGGGGGGGCTCAATCATGCGCACTTCAAAAGCCCCGGAAGCTCATGAAAAGCATTTCGGCGCCGGCGCCAAGCCAGATCCTTAACCGATATTTGGTTTCAATTGAGTTGTGCGACGCTATCATTTTGTCCAATCTTGAGGCAAACCCTTTGAACCAACAGCGACAATAACTTTTCTGCTTATGCAAGTGGTCTTTTCCATTCAACCAAACACCAATGAAGACCACAAGCTCCAACAATCTAAAAAATAGTCGAAAACTGTGCACTTCATCATTCGACGCTAGTAAACATTACCCGCACAAGCAGCAGTCCACTTCTGCAATCAGCGAATTAAGACTAACCAAATGCAGAACACCGTACATCTAAGTCAGTGGTCTAAGTGGAAAGGTTAAGCACCAGTGGTCTAAGCACTTCGCGGCAGATCCTTACAAAGACAAATACAGACCTACTTTGCCTCGAACTGGTGGAGTCAGCAGCAGTTTGCTCACATTGCGACAGAAGACTTGTACTGCGTCGAAGTGTGCCCTCTTAGTCAGCTGCGACCTGTGCGAAGAAAACACAATACAAGACGAAAAACCAAGGCATGACATGCACGGGCGTCGGTAGGGTTTTTTTCCAAGGCGGGAAAATAGTTCATTTTCCAGGGGGGTGGCCAAAATGTTTTTCTAGGGGAGGGAACAACAGTGGTGAATTTTCAGTNCACCAACTCTGTGACNGAGAGAAAAACTTTTTCTGCTAAACAGTTAACAGCAAAATATCAAATTTCAAATTGCGGGGGGGCAAGGCGCCCTGCCCCCCTTCCGACGCCCATGGCGAGACTTGCAACGCACGAGCGACCACTTGGCGCTGATTTGAATGTCAACATCAGCCGAGCACAAGGTTCTAGTTCTTACAAGAAATGAATAATCTGGCATGTAAATCACCACGTCAGGAAGCACGCAATCCTCCCATCGAGAAACAATGGGGCGGGACGGGAAATTCCCCGGATGACACCATCAGTTGGTGGGAGTTGACATCACTATTTAGATTTTAGAGACGGGGCACATGGTACCGAGTNTATGGCAATAGACTGGCCAGCGAACCTGTTCACGCGCTCATTGCTATGTGAAGTTTCACTGTTCTTTTATTGCCGGACAATCTTCGTTATGACGTAACAGCATATCATGGAAAGCTGGCTTGCTTTGAAAGGTGCCAGTAAACAAAGCAACGTTCTTGCAAGCAGCAGGTGAGCAGAGGGCGACACTTTTCCAACCCAGAAAACACGGTGGAGTTACCTGACGTTACGAACCACAAGAGGCTTGATTAACCTCGAGAAGGCGTCGTCGATCGCTTCGCTAACCAACAACTGCAACAAGAAATTTGTTGTCAGATGCAGTTTTTTAAAAATATAAAATTATTACGAAACGGGCTGCGAGCGGTAAATTTTTTGAGCTTATATAGTTTTCTTTTGATACCAACGCACTTTTTTCTTCATGTTACGCATGACGCCAGAAAGAAGTGGTGAAAACAGCAACCCACAACGCAATGCTGTTTCATACACGAAATTTTCCAACATGCTGGATATTATATCAGGCCCGTAGCCGCCAGGTTTTAAGGTTTGAGGGAAAAATATTTTAGGGGGGAAGATTTTTGTTTTTATTATATGTTTAAAACAAACTGTATAAAAAATTGTCTGGACACAACAACATTTGGTGGGCACTGGCCCCGAATGCCCCCCGTCGACACGGATCTAGTATATATGCAGAACTATACATCAAGAAAGCATCTTGTTAACGTGATAGATGTTTGAGAAATCCAGACAGTTTTATGTAATTGGAAAAACTCATATGTTAGGTTTCGTAGCACATGAAAAACACCAAGGGAATTGAAAATCAAGCGCACATTAGCAAACACGACGTAAATACGCAACAAGGCATGAAAGCAATAGGGAACAGGAACACAGAAAATTATGACAGTCGGATAAGGCTACGAGTAAATAATATGTGTAATGAAGCGCATGATATATTCAGTGAAGCGTGCGAGCACTAACTTTCTGCTCATCGAAGCTGAACTGCTTTGCCCAGCGACTCTCGCACCAATCACAGAACTGACGCTCGTCGGCTTTTCCCAAAACGATCTTCACCGCAAGATGCTTTTGCGCCTCGCCTCGATTGATGGCGAGGATCTGCGCAAGGGAGCATGACGTTGCTGCGTGGTTGTGTTACGAAAGCACGAGGGGGCCCGAGACGTTGTGAACGTTTCGTGCGCACGCCAATTATAATCTGCCAGCAGGCATCCTCATTGACAACCAGGGCCAACGAGAGAGGGACACATAAGGTACAATGTACCCGGGTCCGGGAGGATGGAAGTAGGCACGCTAAGTTTCTCTTCAAATCAAGCCCGAAAATACTCGTGTGAGCCAGTTGCCAGTATTACAATTAATCTATTTTTAAATCTTGGCATAGTAACTGTCTTATCTGCATTCTGATTACTGAACAAACAAGCTATACAAGTTTCGACAAGGGCCCCAGAGGCTAGGGGTCTGGTATCGGTTTTTGTACCTCCTGGTAAAATTTCTCTCAGAGGCCCTGGTTCTAACAAGGACGCCTAGTCAATTGCTGACTGTGGCAGTCGACCAAACAAATACGGCCACGAGGCTAGTTTCCGGGGATTACAGTTGGGGGACACTTTCGCGATTACGATTGCGCCCAAACCCTGCCGAGTACGCTTGTGAAGATCAATGAACAGTTTCAGCCAAGAATTAGACCGCGGCAAAAGGACCGTAACATGCTTTAAAGCTGCAGTTTTTGTTCAGGGCAGTAGTGAGGAACCTATTTATTAAAATTCTACCTTTACCTAACTATGAGGAAGAGTGACTCATCTTGACTTACTATGTAAGTACCTGCTTATCGTGGAGCTTCGTTTTGACGCAATGTTGTACTCTAGCTTGGGCAAAGAAAATTCTGATGCGGGCCATATCAAATGTTCATGCGGGCCGTAGGTTCCCCATCCCTGATTTAGGGTAAGCAGATACCGACTATGCAAAAATATCTCAACCAAACTTTTCAGTAAATAAAAGAACGTTGATTGTCTCAATGCACCCCCTCAAAAAATGCAAACAGAACTTGCCACGAATTTCAAGTTTAACTCGTGAGTAACGGAAATATACCTGATACGACTTCAACGACGGAACGCCGGCACGAAAGTCGTAGTAAATCTGATATTTGTCTTGATCATTTTTTTTGCTCAGATTGTGAGTAGACTTCCTTTTCTCTTCTTGCGCAGTTTTCTCGTCGTTACGCTTCTTGCTCGCCGACAGCTTCGACTCCAGCAACATGTTTCGTTCCTGAAAGCTGCCCGCCACCCCCCCACAAAGCAAGAAAGTAATAACTGCGATTCGTCTACTTTTTACTGCACGTGTGGTAAGCTCTTATGTGTAATTATGAAAAAACGGATTTGCTTGGAATAAAAGCACAATCACAGTCAAACATGCTAAGCGTTCTTTGCAGGATGACAAATTTTCGTAGGTGGGTCAAAATCACACAAATACTGTGGACGAAAAACTCCTAAAAAACAAAAAAAAAACTATCTTACTTATTTCCGTAAAAAACTGAAGTGAGAGTTTCATCGCTTCTGAGATTAAGTCACTTGACTCTTTTTTCGGTGTCAGGGTAATGTTCTCGGCGATGAATACATAAATTTCCCACCAACACAGCATTTGTGGTCACCCTTCCGCTTTGAAGGAAGAAAAAGGCTAGAAATTACTTAGGTTGTTAGCAGCTCGTAAGGAGCTGTACAGAAGCAGGCTATTTTGAATATCATTGTGAGTGGAACTAGATTCAGATTTCATCGAAGGCAACTTAATGCTTTTCAATATACCCTATTATCCTGTACTCGTACGAAACGCAGTGACTTTTTGCAAGCAGACCAGGCCCGCAACTAGGGAGACACAGGGGAGGTTTCTCCCCCCTGGAAAAATGTGTTGGACATGGTTTAGAAAATTCGGGTCCCTCTCAGGAAACTTTTCGTCTCCCCGTAGTGTCCTCAACTGGTTACGGGCCTGATGCAGACGCTATTTCTCACTCACATTCTTCGCATCTCGTGCAAAGTATCCGGATCCTTGGCGATGATATCCGCAATGAGATGCTTCGCGCCGGCGTGGACCTCGTCCAGAGTGGCCAGGCCTTTCACGCTCCGCCGAACCTGGTCGCGAAAGCTGTGCCTCTGTTTCGGGCGCGTCATCATCTGGCGTACCGGCTCTTCCAGGCCCAGGGCCCGCGCTCGCTCCGCGAGAGTATGGCGCTTTTCGCCTTTGAAAGGTGCAAACTGAAAATGACAATTTATATCTCATCAGCGCAAACACTATCAAAAGGCGCCGTACTTTCGATCCGTTGTTTGATCCAGGCCATGCTTTAACGCAATCTGAGCGAATGTAGGTTTGTTTGGATGAAACGCTGGGACGAATAAAACGCTACAATTTGCTTCAAATCGACTCAGACAAAAATAACAAGTACTTTGAACAACATTCTGGTTACTGGGTCCAGTGATGAACATCCTTTTATAACATAACACAACAGGCATCGTTATTTTAGGTGGGTCAAACGATTGTCACAAAAATTACACCATTGTTTTTAGCACACGCAACAACTAGTAAATATAATCTTACCAAATGAGTTAGTTCATCCACAGTTTTAGCGCTCCTAAAAGATTTTTCAAGTTTCACGTCCAACTTTCCTTGTTTTCCAATATTCTGAAGCATTGTACCGGCCTTTTTTTGGACATCTCTGAACACAAAAAAAGCGAACAGTGGTTGGATCCAACCGTTGCTCATAGTTGGAGAAAAGCAAGCAATTCCACTGACCATGCACATATTGGCATCAAGTCACCAAAATGTCTCATGCGATGTCCCCATCGGTAACTTTTAACTGACCTTACCATCGAAAAATGTCCAACAATTTCATAAACTCAAACTTCAGCAGTTTTCGTTGAATCAGTGTTTTCAGCACATTTACCTGAGCTCAGACAGCATTTGTACAAACTGACGAAGTGTATCAGCTTCCATTCTATTTGTTGCTTCTTTTCGATATCGGGCAATAAATGGCACTGTGCATTCATCTTCCTCAATCAGTTTTACAAGATTAGTGACTGTCTCTCTCCTGAATAAAGAAAATAAATTATTGGCTGCCTCTTTGCTAGATACATAAAAAATACTATTGGCTTCTTCACTCCACACAAAAAATTTAGTTGCAACCTCTCAACTAAAAAAGTAAAACATCCGCAATGCGTCAGCAATTCAAGCCAACTTAAAAAAAAACAAATATTCTATTGATTTCGGATGAGAAAGTGGTTGCGTGTTCAATTGAAGCTATTTTTAGATAAATTCTGGTGGAACCAGTCACTTTCATGCACGCAGAAGGTGCATTTAAGGAAGGCAAATACCATCACTGCGACTGAAGTCTTCCTAGCTGTCAAAGCACTGAAGGCTGCAGGTTGTGGTGAATCCAATCTGAAATGCTCAGAGCCTTGAACAGAGAAGTTCTTTGGCCAACTCCTGTGTGCCAAGTGGCATGGCATTCTGGAATGACACCAATTGGCAAACCGGGGTGATTATCCCCTGACAGAAAAAGGGAGGCAAGAGTGAATGCACTAGCTACCAAGGTAATCACCTACTTGATGTTCCCAGAAAAGTGTATGCCAACTGCTTGAAAAAGGTGCTGCAAGATAACTGAACCTAAACTGGAGTACTCAGCCCAGTACCAGGGCTGCAACCAGCTGATATTTTTGAGGGATCAAAACAACTAAAAAAGTTTTGGTGCTTTCAAAATGTTTTTGAAAAGTTTGGGGTGAGCAATTGCCCAGTTTTCCCCTGGTTGTGGGCCTGCCAAGTGCAGTTGCTTTCCTGGCCATAGCTCCACAGACCAAACTTTCACTCTCCATCAATTTGANAAACATTAGGATTACATATGCCGAAGATGTCTACACTTCCTTTGGAAAAGCATGCAATNCAGTCTCTCAAGAAAAGCTTTGGAGAGTTCTGCAGCACAGAGTTGACGTCCACCTGCCACTCTGACAATCAACATATTGCATATGTGTTCAGAAATCTGTCTTTACCATGGATGTTGAATTCTGAGAAGGGTGTGCATGGTCACAACTCCTCTTCACAGTCTATATCAGTGGTTTCCTGTGCTTGTAGCTCCTGGGGATGCAAGAAGCACCCACCTTAATTACAGGAAATTCATCTATTTATTATTCACCTGAAGCTTTTTTTCTTTTGCAATGGATTATAGACAAAAATGCAAGGTTCATTCAAACCTACGTGTCACAATAATAATTATTCATGTAAAGATTGACTGTCCTCTAATCTTATTTACAAGCTTGTAGTAGTATTTGCTTGAATGAACTAGATATTGGCATTGCTTTCTGTGACATGATAATTACTTTTCTGGACAATTTTAGGCTAGTCTGAACATGGTATATAAGAGTGGATTCCTCATTTCATCATACTTAGTAAATACTTTTGAGGTGAATCAATCGTAAAGTACAGGAAAGTCGCGTGCTCTGCATTTCACTTTAGAGGGAATTGTTGTTCATGTGGAAGTATGTTTGGTAATTTAGAGAGATGTTATTGCAAAGTCAGTAATGGATTTATAAAATGTAGATAGTGCAAGGTCAGCACAAACGTTTTTAGAGGTGCAGGATTAAAAAGGTTGGGAACTCCCTTATATAGACAGTCACAGCCACATCAACAAGGGTGTTACTGTCCAAAGCTACACAAATCATTTGCTCTTGGTGCTGCTTGCATCTTCTGAGCAGGACCTTTAACGTGCACTTGATCAGTTCGCACCAGCATACAATGAAGCTGGAATGAAAACTAACAATAAAAAGAACAACATCGATGTGAAACTACACAGAAGCTGGTCAATGACCATGTGGTGTCATTACTGTACATCTCTGACAGGGGTTCATCACATCCTTGTATGGAACCTGCACAACTATTAGAGTTGTGTTGATTTTATTTAGTGACAAAATTAGCACTGCAGCAAAAAAAAGCTAATACAAGGACACCAGGGCATCCAACGAACTGGAGGATTGTCATGTCTGAAAATCTGCGAAGTTGCTAAAAATCACGATGAGTTTCCAAGACCTCCTAGGGCTGCTGCAAAAGTGACCCACCTGAGAGGAAATGCAGGTTAATGAACAACTTTGATATATTGAAGTAAATGTAATTGCATAGCATAAGCTATATGAATAAAATCAACTATGTGCAAAGCATAGCAAACGTGCATAATACTAACACAGTTTTATAGGTTATCTTACTGATTTTGAAGGGTAATGCTAACAAAAATCTTAGATTTATATTATAACCCTAGAAAGTACAAGAACTTTGAAAAGATATTCAATAAGATGAAGAACAAGATATATATATACGTCTTTTCTATAGATATATATATGTCAACACTCTTCTTAAAAAAAATTACAGTAACCACATTTGGGTTCATTTTGATATCTTATGAAAGCACATCTGATATATAAAAACAAACTGAAGAAATAGAACAGCTACAAAATCTTAAGACATGACATCTAGATATCAAAGAATACAAATTTGTTTGAACACAGAAAAATTTGAGTGATATACATCAAAATCATTGATGATCTTACTACAGTTCATCTAGATGGCAGCATGACTTGATGAACCACAAACACAAAAAAAACAAAAAGGGGTTCAACTACGTACTTTAAACCAAACTGTTCTCTCAAAACATCTTCCACATCCCAATTTCCTGCTTCAAACATCATTTTTGATACAATGCAAAACTAGATACTGATTGCATGAACTGACTTCAAACCTGTAGAATATGTTGAGGAAACAAATAATTTGCATTTCTTGGTGTTATTGCAACATACCCAATAAATGAGAAAGATGGTGTTAAAAAATTATCTCATCAACATCAGTTACACAAAACCTATACAACTGATCATTGACAGTAGTTTGTAAGGAACAAAATTAAAAGTTATATCAACAATAGAATAAACAGAAAACCTCCTACCACACAAGATTGATGCGGTACAAACAGCATATGTTCAGGTTGTATTCTCAGCACAACAACAACACACTCAAAATGCAACAGTCATCAAGTAAGCTTGTAGTGCAACGAATTAGAATTTATCCTAATTCAGAAATTTTAACAACTGCTCTGCTAACTTTTTTTCCTTAAAATATTTTTTAATTTGGTGCATAAACACAATGCAGTAAAAGGTACTATTCAATTATTTTAATCACTACTAAAAGGTGGGTGCGATAGTTCCAAAAAATAATTTTGGTGCTGTTTCTGGAATTTTTTGTTATGCATCATCACAGATACTTTTCAGTAATTCTTTCTGAGCTATCTTAGGCATTGGCTGTTAATGCATAAACTTGCATGGAACCAAAATCCAATTGTCTGCCACAAATGAAGCCTGATGCTGTTGTACTACAACAGAAGATGTCCTACAAATATTCTCTGATATACAATAATAGTCAAAATTTGAGTCATTTGCAGTTGAACTGGTAGTCAATTGTGCATGAAACTGCATTATAGCAGGTATGTTAGCACTGAAAAACAAGTGGCACAATTTGATTTTTTATAAATCATAGTGTCTCACCAACAGGACACAACAGGAAAAAATATCCTTGGTTGAAATAACATGTCATTTGACAAGAGTTTTAGGAAATCCCAGCTTTTTCTGTAGCAGTGTCATCATTGCCTCTGCTCACAAATCTATTTTTACCATTTGGTAAATTGACTTTGAAGTCAAATCATGTTCCACACCAACTCTTCTTTACATCATCACATGATTTGCTTTTCCATTGCTCAAAACTACCAAGAACACTGGGTTCAATCATTTTTCTAGAATTGAGTCATCACCATCATATTTTCTCCTGCTTTAACGATCACTTATTATGCACATCAGAGCTGCAAAACTTGCTTTTATTTCATTTTAATTTATTTTCCTTGGCAATTGAAATTGTGACTTCAGTTTCATTGTCATCATCATCTGATGATGAATCTGATCCAATTTCATCCAATAGTTGCTGTAGTGCAGTCTGCTCCAAGTTAGGGACTAAAGCAATGTCCATCTCTACAACCTCATTGCAATCATCAGTTTTTTCAATGTCATACTTGTCTTGAGCTGCCTTGTTATTAGCCAAATCCATTGCAAGCATTTTGTTTGCAGAGTCGATTTTTGGTAAAAACAATTTAACGCGATCTACTAATTTCTGATGCGAAGCTTTCAGATTTACAGTTTGCAATGTTCTGTCATTCACAGCCTTTGCTTTATTATCATGATCATCAAGGCATCTTAGCTTGCTTTCAAAAGAATTACCCTTCAAGTTTTCATCCAGCAACTCAGTAGAATGTGAAACATTTCTTGCAGAGTCCATAACTATTGCAAATCTTGGACAGCACAGTTAAAATCTACTACAAATGCTGATAATAGATAACCTATGACCAAAGTTCCTTAAAAAAATTGTGATACTGCATGGCCTGATGGTTCTGGATGATGAGAAATCGAGTGGCTGCTCAACACCTGCCCCGAGATCTCTAGTGCAGTTGAGCAGTGGATTGAAAGAACTGGCTCATCATACAACTGTGGTGCACGGATACATGGGCGTAGCCAGGGGGGCCAAAGAGGACATGCCCCGCTCAAAATTTTTAGAAAATATAGTCATTTTGTGCTTTGAGAGGCGTTTTCCCAAACAAAATAGTGTTATTCACCTAAAATCAAACATTTTGGCCCCCCCAATATTTCTGGGCTGGCTACGCCACTGCACGGATATGGAAATTTTGCAATCCTGATCCAATCTCAGAAATTTTTTCATAAACTACATTTCCAATCTATATCTGAAAGTTTTATAGTATGCCCTCCGATACCAATCCAAATCTGAAACTGCTCAGTTGGTTACACATTAAGCAACATATTCAGTAGTGTCTATTTAGCCTCATAAGGCAACACCAAAAGCTCTGCTGGGGCTATTTTGCCTTTAGTCAGATGCAATTGGTTGAAGTCATCATATATATATGGCAAATACTATATGCAATGAGACAAGGGCTAAGGTTTAGCTTATAGGCTAGTTTACATAAAGCGATCTACTAATTTCATCTCATGNGGCAAATCTCATAATTTNATCCAATGAGGCAAATCTCATCTCATGAGGCAAACCTCATCTCATGAGGCAAAATAGACANNACCTTTTGGCATTTCCAAAATTTAGCAAGCCGCAAGGCAGTGTTTATTTTGCCATCAGAGGCAAAAAGTACTGCTGGAGTTATTTTGCCATTTAGGTGAACCCGATTGGTAGAATAACTAAGAATTGGTCAGGTGACAAGGATGATACAAAATACATTTGGGTTAGTGCATAAATATCCACCCAAAGTGAAATGCCCATCACATGGGGCAAGATGAAAGACTTAAAGAAAATCAGAAAAAGTCTTGATTCGGCATATCAAAAAATTGTAAAATG
>JGI24159J19872_10010333_pt1 | contig 12241 bp, 4 predicted proteins | sample Ectturendosymbi4_FD_19872 | JGI IMG/M metagenome (IMG submission 19872)
AATTATCTAATTAGTCAAATATTTTTACTAACTTACATCATAACTTTTGAAACCGAAACCTTAGCAGGTCATCCAAAGTATCAAATGACTCGGATTGTAGCCTAGTTTCCAGTAAAAAATTCAGCGAAATACTACCACCTAACTGTCGGCGCCCAGGGCTAGGTAAAGTGGGCCAAGGTGGCCTAAAAGCCCTCCACTTACGGTCACTCACAAAAAACCCGCAACCCCAAGGAAAAAAAATTTTTTTGAGTGCAGACTAGAAGACTTGCTGCATCGTTTGAGACTTTTACCAGATCTGTAGAGCATACTGGACCGGATAAATTCCCGTGCAAAGCCATGTACGTTTAGGCGTTTTTTTTCCGAAAATCCCCAAAACCACCCGGGTGCCAAAGTGTTAATAACATGCTTCTTACTGTTTATGCGACATCTGGTGCTGCATGGTGTTGCTGATGGCTTTGTAGTCTGGTAGATGGAAAATTCAGGAAAAGTTTCATTAGTGACAATTGTGTTAAGAAAATACGAAGCGAGCCAGATGCTGTCATCAAAAGAGCAACATCTGGCTCGGGAGTCATAGGTTCCCGACTCCTGTGTTATGGGTTAGCAAACAATAGTGTAGAGAAAGTGTCTGTAACCCTACCCTGTGGTTCTGCCTCCAGTGCCTTTTGTAAAATGTTGTGTTGTGTCTGTTTTTATTAATCTGCAAGTTGTGTAGGTATTGCGTACTTATACTGATAAATCAGCGATTATGGACTTAGTGTGTTTCAAAATTAAATTAAAGAAAAGATGGTCATTGAATGTTGATGGAATCCCTTTAGCAATTCAAAAAAGGCTTCCAGAGTACAGTACATAAATAATTGAAAGTTTGGGTGTTTCCTGCATCCTGTCAAAGTGTTTTCACAAGTGTTTTTTTAATGTCATATTAACTACGTAAAGCTCTAGGCCAAGGCTTGGCAACCTTTTCTTAGTCGTGGCCAAAAACAAACTCTGAAAGATATGGTGGCCATATTTATTTTCCACCAACAATTCCTAATACTTGGGAATTTATGGAATTTCAAACAGATTAACTCCTGATTTTCACAGTTTATTTAACAAAAGCCCATAATATGACATATAGTGTAGTACCTTTATGGCACAGTGCAGTTTCTCATAAGTAGTTTATAATAGGTATGCAATACAAGAAGTTGCAAAGAGGGCAAATTCATAAAATGTAATTCCACTAGGGTGGGCCATACAGTTACTACAATTTATAAAAGGGTGCAGGCTGTATAATTTTGCTTGGCAGGCCGAATCCGGCTCATGGGTTGTAGGTTGCCAACCATTGCCCTGGGCCGGATGTTATCAACCTATGGGCCATGATGCTGTTTTCAATATGCCACAGAGATTTTCTACCATAAACTCAATTTCTACCATAAACTCAAAATTGCATGAAACTTGATGTTTTTCATTGAATGTTAATGGGCCAACGCCATTTCTTACTAATTTAGTGGGCCATGAGTAAAAAAAGGTTGAAAAGCCCTGCCCTAGGCAATGAGCTCTTGCACATTTTTCAGCATGCTGATGTTCACAATTTAAATAATGAAGAATAAATATTACATTAAAGTTTTGTTGCGCCACAAAAATGTTGCTTAACATATTTCAGTATTTTGAATGGTGGCTGTGTTATACTAGCCATGTTAGCTTTTGTATATATGTATGTATGTTATTAGTGAAGTTTAAATGATAAAAATCTATATTGAGTAAAACTGTAACATCCCAGAATTAAAAGAAAGCAAAGTTAGACACAAAATTTTTTGCAGATTGAGGTAAAGGATGTGATGTAATGTTACAATGAGTTAAGGTAAGCACGTAACACTGTTGGTAAATTCAAATTTTGTGGTCTAACCTATTTTACGTAAAAAACAAAAACCAGGCTATGTTGGTATCAACATTATTAGCCATGTGCTTTTGCCACTCTTGCAGCACTATAAAGCCAACAATATTGAAGTTAAACACAGTCAAGGATATTAGTTAGAATAGTGCATAAGTATATCAAGTGAACATTGCTGGTAATTACAACGAAGTGTTAAGAACTTCTGTAGTACGCCGACAGTGGTTGTCACTATTTTCCTAGAACACAGTAATTGCAGTGATGCTCAGGTGTAAATTAAAGTCGTTATCCAGAAGTTCAAGTCAAAAAATGCGCAAAAAGCAAGTCAACCCATAAAGTCAATAGTCTTCTGTGAAGACTAGAGCATGGAGCAACCCAAGCAGTGCTGTTGAGTTGACGGAATCAAATATGGTTTAGTCACCATTAATAGATACAAGGAATAAAGCATATGTATCAATGAAACACTACCAGTAACTAATGCCTGATTTTCAGAATTGCAGTGCTGTGTCAGTATTTACTGTATTGTATTCTGAAAAGCTAGTCTCAACGGATAATTTAACTTCTGTTGCAGTAATAAACAGAGTGACTGGATGCAAAGTGCAGCTTACCTTCATTGGCATTTTCATGATAGCTGAGGATAAAATGACCAACTCATGTTTGCAGTAATTTGTAAGAACAAACTATTAGAAGAGGTATTTGTAGGTTCAATATTTATTATACATATGCAGATTCTTTTTCTGAAAAAACTGTGTAAACAGTTTATAGAATTTGCTTTTTTTATTTTAAAATTTTAATGACCTTGGCATGCTGTTATGTTTAATATCATTATTTTTTGTAAAGTAGGACAAAAAAGTGACAACACTAATATTGATTTGCAGTAGCTGTTTTTGTCAATATGTCATTCTATACAAAAGGTGTATTCTTTGTCAAAGGATTGAGAGAATTCACCAAGTAAGTATTTTTTGTCTAAAGCAGCAAACAAAATAACATTCTGTTCTATTAGTCAGTGTCTTTGTATTAACACGTTCACTGCCAGGTTAATTCAAGTAGTTCGTGCAAAACAGGCTGTTCACATGTGGCTTTAAAATTCTGTTCTTAACCACTGCCCGTGTATTTAGAGAGAAGTAATGTGATACATAAGACATTGATGCTATCAACCACATGGTAAAATATGTATAGTTATATCTCGAACTCTTTTTTAAATATAACCTGTGTTTTTCTTAGTAAGATAAAAAGAAAAGGGAAAGACATCAAATGCTCTGATGGTTAAACTTTTGAAAGCTTTGCACAGGTTAAGATGTTCAATCTGAAAAAAGTGAAAAATACATGCAAAATTATTAAACAAAGTTTGCATGCTATAAAAAACTAAAGAATCATTCCAAGACAATTATTATAGGTGAATGTGTATCTTTCATACCTAACACTGCAAACATGTTGATATTTTTTATGAAGTAATATTGTTGGTCAGATATGTTTGTTTATGAAATGCATAGCCTTATTTACAAGACAAGCACTAACATAATGAAAAGCTCATTTTGAGCTCTAAGTATGTAACTTCTGTTGGTTGTGTGTCAAATTGTGTAGCATATGAAAATCAGCTGAAATGAGAAATCTTAATCTTTTTTTGTTAATGGCAATTGGCGGCAGGCCGAAGCCTGAATTGTGCTTCTTGCTGGGGCACAGTTGAGGTGAATGCTCTTGTCCAAGGAGCGCTACGGCGAATCACTCAGTGGGTGTAGATCGAACACCCAACCTTCCAATTGAGAGGCGGACACTTTACCACTGAGCTATTGCGCCCCAAATCTTAATTGTGGTGCAAATTCTAATTCTAACAGTGAGAAACAACTTTTAGTAATGCCGTTGTTGAAATGTTTCTTCTTACAAATTTAAGTATTTGTGCAATCACATTAATTGGTAATTCCCGTGACATTTAATCTCAATATTTAATGCAAGTTCTTAGATTTTTTTGAGTTACAGATACTTCATGGAGAATCTCATTTTATGCTCAACAAGCAAATTTCAAATTTGTTGAACAGCTAAAGCAAGGGTCACCAACCTTCTTGATATTGAGAGCTACTTCTTGGTACAGATTCATGCAAAGAGATACCAGTTTCATATACGCTTCTGAAATAAAAACTCGCTGAATTTGTCTTCAATTATGTTATCATTAATAAAAATTAGGATAGTCATCAATGTGAAAACAGTAATCATGTTTATGCTTTTGTCAGAACAAGCCTGCCTGCAACCCACATGGTCTGTGCGGGTGATCTGGTGCCTGTGAACCNTGAGCTAAAGAAACCCCTTTTAAAATATTGGTTCCTTTTGGCTGGGGCTAAGTATAAAAAAGTTTTACTTACACCTTATTTCTCAAACAAATGAAATGAGCTGTTTCATCATTTTGAAGATAAGTATGTCAAATTTTCAATTAGTTAACCTTAATTTGAGTGGTTTTTGTTATATAAGCCTTTTCTGATATTTAAAATTACTTTTAATGCGGACTTCTTGTTTTTACAAGAATTTTAACTCTCCTTTTCACCAAGGTGCAACCTGTAGCAATATAATCCTAACAGAAGTAAGTTCAGTATGCTCACTTTGTACTCTCTTGAGAACGTGATAAGCAATCATTTAAAGTGTTAATTATTCACATATATAAATTCTAATAAATGTCAATAACAGTTAAAGCAATCATCAATGTACAGTGTACAACATTTTAATACAAATATTTTTATGTGACCTAGGTTGAAAATAGAATTTTTCTGATGCATTTGTATTCTATTTGTTAACATAGGATGTGCAATTGCTTGGAACTACAATGATTGCTACAAAATGTGTTTTTGTCCTTTCGTTTACAGTGCTTACAATCATATTTGCATATGCTAAGCTTATGACACAACAAGCAATTCTTAGATGCAGAAAACTACTTCTAGCTTGATGTCATTGTGCTTTGTTAGTACTGCACTTGGTAAAGTATGTGACAAATTAATTAATTTTGTTTCATATAAAGCACGGGTGCAAAGTTTTCTGTGAATTTCAGTAGCGCACACATGTAAGATTAGGGTTACTCTAACCCAGTGGTTCCCAAGCGTTTTTGTCCGTTGAACACTGCAAGGTTATTTTAAGTGAACAAGGAACCCCCGCCAGATCTGCCAAGTAAGCATAAACGCTTTTTTTCACCCAAATTGCCGTTATTGAGGTTTCGTACTGTAAACGAAATTATGCACAATAAAAGTAACCATAAAGCAAGCTAGATCAAGCGATATAGCGGCTGCCACACACCCAAAGGGTTGAAGGACATGACAGCAGTTTATTCTTAGAACTGGAAACTGTAGCTCGTGGAACCCTTTAGCTTTGCCTATGGAACCCACTTTGGGAAACGCTGCTCTATCCCCAACCACGACTGCAGAATCGTCACTCTGTCTGTATTTTTTCTCTCACCAGGGGAATAATATAGAAGCGCCAAACCTTGAGTTTCAACCCTCCAGTTAGTAGCGGCTTTTCACGATAAGCTGTCATTAGAGCACGAGCGATGGAATAAGCTATTAAAATTTGTAGACAGCCTAGAAAACTCACTGACTATTCGTTGGTCAAAAACAGACGCACGTGTCTTCGATTACAATTCCCATTGCAGGTGAACGTGAGCTTGCTTGCTTTGTATATTTAGGTCAACACCTATTTCACAAACTAAAGATGTTAACTCGGGCTCTTTTCATTGGACGTTGTGACTGTTAAGATATTGCACTTAAAAGCACCAGTGTCTCTGTATGCTTTCGAGGAATCAGTTGACTGCGCTCTGCTTTCATTCTTTTTGCGGTGATTCAAACTTGCGCATGTCAATATTTATTCAAATTAAGTACTCTCCACGTTGGGTGTAAGAAAGGAATCGATCAGCAAATTTTTAATAGGAAATCGGTTTTATGTAACATTACGCATCCTCGGTCCTTATTCAAATAGATTATTTTTATGCGGAGGCGCTTAAGTCGGACCCACGCTGTTCTTGGGAGGGTCATTCTGAAGGGGTGGGTGCCGATGTCCGGGAGGAAAGTGGGAAGTTTTGTAGGGTTGTCCGCCAACTCTGCACTCCATTGGTGATCCGCCCAGTGCGCCGCACATATGTTGTTGTCAAATAAACTGATGAGTTGTTGTGCGGTGGGTACAAATGGGTGTCTCGGCTTGAGGCTCCGTGTATTCGCACTCGGTGGACAGGTGAGCGCTGAGTGGAGCAGGTGTCCAGGCTCCATGGCACGACGTTCCAGAGACAGTATGGCTCCATTGCGATGAAGCTCAGCAGGTTGGATACCTGTGAGGATGGGAAGGTTGTCTGCTAGTGTGGGACGCAGGCATCCAGGACGCAGGCATCACAATTGGCAAGGCGTCGGTGATGGCTGGTCAATAAGCGGATGTGAGCAAAACGACAGCAGACAGAAGCGCAGTGTTCTGCTGTGGAATGCACCAGTGCAAGGGTGGCTATTCGCAGCGTTGTTGCTCCAGCACCCCAACCGGAGCTAGCGCGCGACGCGTGATGTCAAATTCTTGCTAAGTGACTCATGGTGTCAGCGATACGTGAACGGCCTCTCCAGCGTTATTCCTAAGTATTTGGGCTCGGGGCAGAAGAGCAGGATTTCGTTACTGTAGTTGACTTTTAGCTCACGTTTAGCTTCCTTGTTGTTAAGATGGAAGGCTGCCGACACCGTTTTTGTAGTGCTGAGCTTTAGTTTCCACGTCTGGAGGTGCTCCACTTTTACGTAAAAATTAGTTACCTAACAATGAATGAAAAGTTGTAGTGAGAACTTGCATTGTTGCGTAAAGTGCAAATGCTTTACCTACAACATTTTCGTAGAATGCACTTATGAGCATGCAGACAATCCACAACTCTATGCTACACGTTAGTTGCTGTTATAGTTTTGATTAGTTTTGTTACAATTGCATAAAGGCGTTTTGCCATCAATCTTCCTTCTTTGCTATAACTATTTTAAATAATCGTTTCACTTTTCAGGCAAAACAAAAAAGACGAAATGAATAACTTTGATCTCAATAGCATTGTTTAGCATTTTCTTTCACATTCACATTATTTTTTGCTTCGTTGTTGCCCAAAAAATAGCATCATGGGTTGTGACTTGTGAGAAAAATTTGCTTGCTTCTCATATCTTTTTAGATAAAGTACTGCAGGCAGGTTTAAATGGCACATGCCATGGTTTGCGAAAAATAGAATCACTCGGTCTATTTCCACTCTATGTCGATCATTTCCTTATATTTATTTCAGAAACGGGTATCTTTCAGCAGCGAAGTCTTTCAACGAATCCGATCTGGATGTTCGCCTAAATGGCAAGGTCTATATGATAACTGGGGCCAACAGTGGCATTGGCAAGTGTGCAGCAGTGGAACTTGCAAAGAAAGGTGGAGAAATCCACATGGTATGTAGAAACCAAGAGAGGGCGGAGGCAGCGAAAAAGGACATAATTAATCAAAGCACAAATGAGGTAAATGATCTCATACGATAAAAACGTTTTATAAACTTGGACAAAAATTTCTACAGCGACAAAACGTGGCTGGGCAGCATTTTAAACAGAAATTGTTAATGTTTTTGGCCTACAGTTTTTAAGGACTTAAATATCTTCTTCGATTGCTGACTGTGCTCTTAAAGTTTTACACTCACCAGTCAAACGTTGATCTTATACCCGTGTATGTGATGTAAACCGCTTGCTTGTACAAGACAAAGTTTTGTCAAAACTTTTGTTTTAAAGATGTTGGCAATTAGGAAGATAATGCAGCTTCATCATACTTTAGTTTTGAAGACGTTAGCAATTAGGAAAATAATTCAGTGAGTGCCAACAGCCGAGCCATTGATGAACTCGTTCTTGTTAAAATCTTGCAAAAGCAGTTGTTGGAGATCGTAGCGCGGCTTTGTTTACTGTGGCGGCCGAACGGATTATTATTCTGCCGACTGTTTGTTAGTAGTTCGCCCGTTATTTTACGAGAAATATTACTTTACCTGGCTGAAAACTATTTTTGATGTCACGCAGAATGTCCATGTTCATTTGCTGGATATGTCAAGCCCTTCAGCTGTCTACCGCTTTGTCGAGAACTTTATAGCTGAGCATACGAAACTTGACGTTCTGGTGAACAATGCTGGGTGCATGGTTAATGAACTAACAACTGTGAACGAAGGGAACTTGGAAACGAACTTTGCCACGAACACAATCGGAACGTATATTTTGACGACACAGCTGTTACCTTTGCTGAAAAAATCCGAAAAACCCAGAGTGGTAATTGTCGCAGTTAAATCGGTTTCTGATTTACCTTACTATTTCCTTATTTGGTTTCCTGGCAACATTTACAAGCTTAGCTCCGTTTTTGTCAGAGTGACCAGTCGCAAATTCTTATGACTGAAACCCTACGCTGGGCGCATTGCTGCAACTAAACGTCTAGAGCTTTGTCATTATGTTGGAAGAGAGTCGGTGGCATAACTTTCCACGCCATGTGGATACAGCATTGCAAATCTTGAGATAAACGGCTGGTGACCGAGACCTGCGATCTTCGAGACGTAACCGAGACTCCATTACGGTTTAGATTAGACCAGGGGTCTCAACACGCAGGCCTATGTGGCTCGCGAGGGCGTTTTGTGCTGCCCGCGATGGTTTTTAGGAATTTTTGGGTAATTAACATTTAATTTATTCAGTTTATTCACCGGTGTTTAAACGTGCTCGGCCAACGAATGAACAAGTTCCTTTTAAGCTAAGACAGAGACGACTAGAAATGATTTGCCTATAACTCCCTATACCTTTCGTAGGAATTAAGATGTAAAAGCTGTTTCTAGTAAGGTTCAGATACCGCCATGTTTGTGTCAGCATCATAATGCGACCCTCTGGTTACTTTATTAGTCCTGATTGGCCCTCGGAGCAATTTGAGTTTGAGACCCCTAGATTAGACTATCGAGTAAGCAATAAAGATTGAAAACAGGTTTTATGCAACCGGATTTCATGATGTTTTGTTCATTGCGCATTTAGCGAGCGCGCGCTTTCTGGATTGCTATATTTAAGAAACGTCACGCTGTTGTCACAAACGTAACAAAGACTGTGATCACATGTAAACAATGCAGCCTCGTGCAGTGAATGCGAGTTGACTCGCCCAGCGCCCAGACAGGAATAATTTCGTCGTTCATTCGTTGCCATCACCTGAAGAGTGATTCTTCGCGTGCTATCTGCCGTTGGAAAAAACTCACGGAGGTTTACGGCGTAAATTGCAGATAACCGTCAGTTCGGGGGGAATGTACACTCAGAAACTGAACCTGGATGACCTGCAGATGCTGAAGGGTACCTTTGACGGCACGATGTCGTACGCCCAACAGAAGAGGCACCAAGTGAGTCCTGTAACGACTGGCCGTGCCAGCAAGCGAAGTTCATAGGAGCGTTCGCTCTCAATTGAAAAAAAGTAATGATCACGTTATGATGTGAACAATGAACTGTCGGGACTTCCTTCATGAATGCAGTTCGCAAAATCAAGCATGTAATTCGCATCGATCGAAAATGACAATCGCATGCAAATCTTATATTAGGTTTGCTGGTTCATCTGTGTTCCACATTGGCTGTTGGCAAAGAAGCCATTGTTATGTGCTGTAAAAAGCAGCGTAGAAACTTCATTTTAGGCAAGGACGGGGAGCCAATACGTATTTTCTGGTCGTCTGGCAAGGGATGTTTGCTTGTTTTCAAAGTTGATAAATTGACGCACAGACTTACAACACTTCGGTGCTCCAGCTGTTCGCCAACGAGTATTTTGGTTCTCGTTGGTGTTTCTGAAATAAACACTCTGAAGCTTTATGAAATAATTCTGACGTGTAACTACATGTTGGCACGAGATTATTCTCGCTCGCTTTGGTAGTCTTGTTCATAAAAGCGGCATAATCAATAGTGTCTGAGCGTTTCGCGAATGATTGCTGAAGATCTTGCTGTTCGAATTGCATTTTTGCTCCATCAGTGGTTTCAAAGATTAAAGGGCGCCGTGTTGGATAAGAGTTCTTGACTGAAATTAAGAGACAGCCGGCTTTACTAACTACTGTTATGCTACTTACGCACAATTTTCACTGCGAACAATACTGTTTTCGGATTTGGTTACAAGCGCTGTTGGTTGAAACTGTGACGTAACAAGGAGCGTTGTCAGTTGTTTTTTATGGAACGCGTGCTGAGTTTTAGGCAATCTGTGGTTGTTAAGGTGGTCGCTAATGCTGCTTTTTCCGTCTACTGGTTGTGTCCAATGTTGACCTAGGTGTGTAGTTCACCGTCGCGAGCAATAATGTTGCGTTTACTCATGTAATCTTCACATTTACTCAGGTAATCCTCACAGAAGAATGGGCTGGACAAGAACCGACCGTCCACTTCTCGGCCATGCACCCGGGCTGGGCCGACACACCAGCTGTGAGAACGTCGATGCCTGACTTTTACAACAAGATGAAAAACAAGCTGAGAACAGCGGAGGAGGGCGCCGACACCATAGTCTGGCTTGCTGCTTCCGATGCAACACTGAAAGTTGAAAGTGGAAAATTTTTTCTTGGTAAGCAGGCCTGTTCAAAGAAGACAACTGCAACTTCTCCAGATAAATATCTTTTGCATTGTAGCATCCACTGAAAAGAAACTCATGCTAGAGCAAATATCAAAAGCGCACATCGACAATTCGCGTATCACCGGTTGAACGCGCGGTTGATTCGTTGCACGCAAAAAAACACCAGGTGTTATAATGGTACGCGGTTATTACAATTAATTATCGAAAACCGCCATTTGCCCCAAATCCAAGAATTTCTCAAAACCTCGATCGATTCAAATGTTTTTCTAAACCGCGCATGGCCCGTAATACTGGCAGCGTTCTACTGCTGCCTCACTTGCTGGTTCTCGTGAGAAACTGCATTCATCGCACCATGACCTCCTAGCTTCTTTTGTATGACATGATAAAAATGTCTTGCGTCGATCATCGCCAGCAGAAACAGATGTCCTGCCATAAACAGCAGTGCCGGAGTGCCGGGACTTACTGATGTGAGTCTGTCCGTTATGAAAAGGATGAGTTTCGCTTGCGCCACACCGTGTCAGGAAAAACAATACAATTGGCATTAATTCTCAGTGCGGTGACCTCACCTTGTTCCTTCGCTGTCAGGCGATCACAAGGCAGTTGTTGTTCACGTTCTTGCATCGATCGTTGTTGCATCTGCGGCAGAACTTTGTGCTGCATGGTCAATGCCACTGTCAGGTACGCGCCACCCTAAAAGGTCCCAGTGATGCCGTGTAACCGAAGGTGCTAAAGTAAATCAGAAAAGTCACTTCTTCATAATTAACGTACATTGTTACCTGACATGCGTGTCTCGTGCAGCTTTCATTGCCTTCAACGCTTGTTAATCGAATAAATGAAATGTACTCCATCTAAACTTCTTTGCTATAACCCGTGACGTGTTATACTATTGATAAAAGATCTCCAAATCGGATAGAGCTGATTGCGGAAACAATTGAAACTTGTTTGTTGCAGATCGGAAGGCGGTGTCGACTCACCTTCCCCTGGCATGGACGCGGGAGAGCAGAGCTGAGCGCCAGGCTTTTCTCGAGAAGCTTGCCGAGCTTGCTTCACAGTTGAAGCCGTGAACTTTAATTTGAGCTGCGGGCGAGTTGAGCAAACTTGCGAGTTCTGATCCTCAGCTTGTCATCAGCGTATAAGTGCATAACGAGATCGCGTTGGTGGCTGCTCTTTTAGCTTACCGACCGAATTCTGAAACATGTTCGTTGCAAAAATTACGTGACGACTATCAAAAAACGGCCTGACATGCCGTTGAAAAATTTGAAATTCGTGCGTCTGCGTGGATTACATCGTTTTAGTTTCGTGTTTCATTCCATGTTTATAATTGTGTGCGGATCGGCTAAATTTCCTTTATGTAGCAGCTAACCAAAAGCTGAATTTCTGACCAGGTGAAATTTTATGTGAAGAGATCGTTGTGAGGTTGTTCTAGAACAGCACAACACATCTTTCTACGGAATTTTATAACCAGCATACGTTTGTTGACGCTTACAAATGAAATTCATTTTGTTCATAGTGTGTTGCGCTGCACTTGTTCAGCTACTTTGTTTTGCATACTAGAATATATATTTTCGTTGATGCGAAATGCCTTCGCACTCCAGTGCAACACAGCTGCACGGTAGTCAGCTGTGATATCACTTAGCTGCACGGTAGTCAGCTGTGATATCACTTGTCGTTTCGTGTCCAAACCTCTACTGACATTTATTTGCTTCTCTTTTTTCTCAATGATGTTTCGCGACACAAGTGACTGTTTAACTGTCTGTGTCATGACGTAAGCGATAGCGAACGTGTTTGTTTTACATTGAAAGAGATCTCGTTGCATTCTGC
>JGI24159J19872_10010334_pt1 | contig 12240 bp, 9 predicted proteins | sample Ectturendosymbi4_FD_19872 | JGI IMG/M metagenome (IMG submission 19872)
CCCAAAATTTTCCGCGTGACGTCATGCCACTGCATTGAAATCCTACACAGACCATTGACAGCTCCCCTTGTTGCAAAACTGGCCCCCCCAAATGAAAATGTCTGGCTCCGCCCCCTGGTCTTCAACATGCACTTGCCGCTTTTCAGCTGCGTGCGATCAAGCGGGAATGAAAATCAACACTACAAGGACCGAGGTATTACGTCTCTCGAGAAACCCAAGCCAGTGTGCGCTGCAAGTAAGCGGCAATGCACTGCAGAAGGTGGAGAAGTTTGAGTATCTTGGGTGGTAATCACGAGCAATGCAATGCGGATCAGGAGATTGACACACGCATTGGTAAAACAAACACAGTTCTGCGCGAGCTTTCAAACACCGGCAAAGCTATCAGTTTTTAAATCAGTCTTTGTAGCGATCCTCACCTGTGATAATGAATCTTGGTAATGACTAAAACAGTGCTATCTCAACTACAAGCGGCAGAGAAGGAAATTTCGCCAAGAGTTCACGGTGTAAAACTTCGTGACAAAGCGCGCAGCTGTGAAATTTATAGTGTAGAGCCACTTCTCCACCGAATCGAGAAATCCCAGCTACGTTGGATCGGCAACGTGACCAAAATGTTCCAGGAAAGATTGACGAGGCAACTCCTGCTGGTTACACCCACGCGAAAGCGGCCAAGAGGTCGACCAAGGACCATGTGGCGTGGTTACATCTTCGACCTTCCTTGGTCCTGTCTTGCTGTGAAGCCAGCAGAACTGAGATTGGCGTAAACCGTGAGGCATTTAGAGTCCTCCTAGGAGGGCTTCTGCCCTGATTGCCCCAGTGGAAAAGCGGGTATAAAAATGAATAAAAATAGTGTTGTGCGCGACTGTGATAAGCTGCGAACAATATGGGGAAATATGAAGAGCAATCCTCACGCATGACTTCGCAGTCCAGCAAGAGCAATCGCTCAGTACAATTACTATGCGGGGGCATGTATTGCACCAAGAACTTAGGCGAACACGTTGGCGACCGAGAAGTTATTTTACCTTTCCTTTCTTTTCTTCCTTCTTCCGTTTTTCTTCCTCCTTTTGCTTTTGTCGAATTGACTTTTCTTCTTTCGGGGTGACAGCGCGGTACGACGGCATGCCGGCAGGGACGGTAGGGCTCTCGTGGAGCAGGTTTTCGTGACTAGACGCGAAGCCCTTTCGTATCAAATTCTGTACAAGTTTGGGAGATGTTTACGAGCTTTGACAGAAATCACAAAAGATCTTTAAGTAGGAACGATAAAATCGCAAGAATTACGATTTTATCATCCGCTTTCAATTCTCACTACTGCACTTAACAAAAATTAACCCAATTTATCAAAAAAGCCAGGATCACAAATTTCAGTGGTTGTAAGTAGTTTCGTCGTCTTGACTGGATTTAAAGCGACAAAAAGGGATTAAGTTAAAGATTACCACGAAAAAATTAGCGGCAGGTGGACAACGAGTAAAGTTAAACTATAATTTTGTTGTTTTTTACTTTAGTTGAAATCTGTTGATAAATTCTAACTGGTTTCGCACTTTTTCAAAGCATATCGAAAACCGTTCGTAGAAAAAATATTAACATCGCGAACTCGCTGTGAGGTATTCTGATCATTCCAAACACATTAGCATTTGACAACACCGATTGTTTCCATATTTGCCAAACATTTGAGAAAATCGCAAGTTTTTATAATATGCTCGCTGTTAAAGGCGTTTCGCCAAATCGGTGGAAAGGTAAAGCCCGAGTTAAACGAAAGCTCAAAAGTTTGGGCGGTCACAAGCCAGGAAGTCGATAGTTTATTTTGATGGAGGGGGACAAGCACCAGGCGTGGATCGACGCAATGAAGGTTTCCGGCTCACGACTCCAGGAAAGTAACGAACGGAAAAATCCTGCCGTGCGCGACAAGGACACAGACTCACGCCGTCCGAGTTCGCGGTGAAGGTTTGCGAGAGCAGGTCGGCCGTGGAGTGGCGCGATGGCTTCAGCGAAGAGCCGCCGTGAGTGGCGACGGGAGTCGAGTTGATGTCTGCAGTTTTCAGGTGCCGCTTTCCGTTCCTGGTGGAAAAGCGTCGCGATCCGGAGCTGGGTGAGAGAACGGAGGAGCGCGGGAGCGGCGAGTACTTGAATCCAACGCTGCGCACGCATGGCAAAAAACAACAGATGGTCAAAATTGCGCCGGTCTTCTGCGTTGGGTGACGACAAGGCAACTACCACCCGGCTCACTGAGAGTATGAGGACAAAAATACCCAGGCGTTCCAACGTTTCTCTTTCCGTACATCATTCGAACATGCTCAAGTGTTTTCGCAATAGACCACAGCAGCAGCACCTGAAGCTCGATAAGTTACTGCTGCATAAGTACATGTATTTTTGCCTCTAGCGACCTCATCGCGCTTATCTGGCATTCTTTGGTAGACTTTGCTGGCTGAGCAACAAAGGATGAAATCTCCTGAGAAGCTGGCACCTCGCACACANTTCGAACAATCAAACGTACAACTTTGNTTTGCAATAAATGTCCCAACTGCAGTGGAAGCCGCTTAGCGACCACGACTAATACGACAAACACCTTTATGACCATTTTGGTAAGAGACCGAATTTTTCAACATCAAATTCTCCGTTCAATATGACCAGATTTGGGATATCATGACCAGTTTTTCCATCTCTTCGCTGGACAAATGGTGATTTTTTCCCGAAAAAGGTTTTGTTAAGCGAGAATCAAGTTCTTTGCACCCAAACCCTGCTAAACTGCAGTACATAATTTTGTGACATTTTGAATTTCCTGTTAATTATTCTTTGATATAGATGAAGCATTCGATGTTTTTTGGTCATTTTGTGGCTAATCGTGTCGATTCAGGTCGGCTTATAGCGGCTTCGGCGATTGTGAACATGCGGGTATTATGACCAAAATGTCCCGGTCCCAAGGTGGTCATATTACATGGCTTCCACTGTGCTATCTACACAACTGTTCGTTTGAGCTATGACAGAATAGAATGGAAAGGTCTTTTGTTTGCGTATACCTGTTCCCAGCTGAAACGGACATAACAGTTAAACCTGGATACAGACCCCAATCGGGATCCTGGATACAGACCCCAATCAGACCCCAATCGGGATCCACTGGCGCAAGCAGAGCCCACTGAAAGAGATGCTGTTTAAGTCACGCAAAAATGATATGACATTTGTTCAACGAATTAATCTGTAGTCAACCAACAAGAAGTGCCCCTTTTGTTATTAGGTGTTACTTAATGTTACTTGGACGCCGTCAACCACTCAAAAGCAGCGGAAATTTGCGAAGAGTTGGCGGCGACGACTTTGTAGATCAGGGGCGCGAAGTTTGAGTTGAATGAGTTGTAAACGCCCTTCATTCACAAGCAAAGATCGTTTTGCATGTGACGCCCGCTACGACGTCTGGAAGCCCTTTCAAGAAATGCTAATTTATTTTCTTTTAATCCATCCCCATGTAATCGCTTACAAAAAATTTACCATGCCACAGTGACCAAAAAAGCTTGTCTCTGAAGTGCGTATGTGAATGCGAAAGTGCCGAGAGTTACTTCCCTGAAGTTGTGCTCAGGTGACAAGAGAGCGTCAAATATAAAAAATAACAACAATCTGTCATTACAACGCTAGTGGATGTTTATGACGTGCATCACGTGATGACACCAAAGCAATACTGGGTCGGTGGTGCAATCAAACCTCCACCATGTTTTGCGTTATGAGGGTATAAACCACCCACCAGTGAATCATCAAGGCTGCTTGTACATTGTACAAGATTACTCACTCTTACATTCGCTTAATGCGTCAAAGCGCCGAAGCACACGAGGCACGGCAGGCGCGTTGCTTCCTTGGGAGTGCATATGCAAAACATAAAGGTTAAGTCTTAAAGCGTCTTGCACGCGAAGTGTGATTTTCCTTCTGCCAGTGGACAGCATCCGTCATTTGAGCAGGGCATTTTCTACGACTTCAGCTTGACGTCTGTAGCCGTATATCATGTATGACCACACTCTGGCTGTCCCCAGTTTCGACCGGAGTGCAATGGTGTTAGTGCACACTACTACTACGATATGAAATGAAGTTAAGAGATGAAACGAAACCGATTTAGGTAAATGCAGGAGAGCAAGAACTTACTGAGCGGATGTTGCGAAAAGCTGGCGGCGTATACTTCTAAAGTCAAATATGCCGTCATGGCCAACGAGATCGCCGAAATAAGGAAACGGCCAGGCAATCCTTTTTCAAAAGAAGCTGTTTTTTTAAAGCTGAAAGGTTTCTTAGATCTGATGTTTAACGCAACATCTATGTCTATGCCGCGTTAACTACTCATTTTGAAAAAGCAATAGAAGCATCGTTGTCAGCAGAACTATCAGTGCACAATGCACAAACAACTTTTCATAATTCAACGATAACGAGCTTTTCGCGATTTAATTGCTCTACAGACAATTCAAAGAAAGCATCAACCAGCAGTTTCTTCAAAACTGTTTCTTTAAAGTAATAAGAGCCCTCAAAACTTATCTCCAGTAATCACAGCCCTCGAAATTAATGGTTGTATCAGGGAACATTTTAGCTTCAGTCTGGAAAGAATCGAAGGGGTGAGTTGCTTCGAAAGGTCTTACGTCAGTCAAACACTTGGCAGCTAATTTCCACCGCAAGCAACTTCGACCGTGTTTGAAAACATCTTCATCGGCCTAAACCATTTACGACGGTAGAACATGAATAAAAAACTACTTTTTTCGGCGATCTCCAAAAGAGGTCAATACGTCGCAAAATCGTGAAGCATCGAACTACGCATATTTCAACTCTTCCTGACGGTGGCACGACTCCGTTGATGAAAGCACTTCTATACTTGAAGTTCTGACTGTCCACGACATCATTTTCAGGAACCTTTCGTGCGGATATACGCATGTCTTCATGAAATAGTCATTCGATTTGAAGATAACAACAACGTGTGCAAAACCAGCACGCTGTCATTTGGCCATGCAAGAGCCATTAACACGTTTTTAATTGACCATTTACTTTTCTTAGTTTCCCGGATCGAAAATTAAGTTGGGTCACCTTAACAACTAAAGTTTGTTTTCGTTTTCGAACAAAACTTGGTAGACGCGACTAAAATAACTTGGGCTGAGTTTCCTTGCAACACCACCGTCACTGCTATCAGTTCTACCTGCTAACTGTCATAAATCATAATGAATGACCGAGTTCACAACGAAAATGCCTAATCTAGCCTAAAATGCCTAAAAACCTTTTCCAACCTGATGAAAGCTAAAACGAATTCCACCCAGGTTCTACATCATGTTTCCTCCAAATGGTGCGGTTACACATATTTCACAAATGGCATTCCTTGAAAACCAAGCCTGTTCCAAGCATTGGGAGCACACGACGAACAAGCTCAGTAAAGAAAAACGGACGGAATGGGAATAAGCCTATCGACCAGAATCTCATACCCACTGAATATAAACGACATACCAATACCATCTTACACGATACAGGAATGACAAAAAGCATTAAGAAAAGTTAAAGTAGCTGCACAATGGATCAAAAAATTTTAATCAACCCAACATCACTGTCGTCTACCCAGCTATAGAAAAAACAATGTAAGCTTTTTAATTAACAGCACTCACTTCGAGTCGAGAGAGATCTTCACGCCGTTGGACGTTTGCGTCGTAATTGTCGACGGACGCGATTGCGCCTCGGACGAAGGCGGAAGTACACGCATGCCCCCGATGCGGGACGGGTCGTGCACCGTCATATAGGGGGGCTCTCCCCCTGTTCCTTTCTGATGACCTCCGGTGCTGTTCATGTCCGCCAGGCTGGACTGACGCATCATGGCCGCATACTTCACCTGCCACAGCGCACATCGATTTTCGGCTTCGATTCTATCCGAGCTCAGCCGACAGTCAAAGGTCGATCGGTTTATAAATTATTTAATGACGAGGACGAAAACAATAGTTATCAGTGACGAGCGTTGCGCGATTTATCATTGGAACGTCTACGATGACAGATGCCAAAAAGCGGGCGGACGAAATTGACCGTGCATTGTTCATAAACTTCCCTATATTTCTATGAATCAACAAGTCCAGAAACTTCTGAATCAAAAACACATCTGACTTCTCGCGGCAGAACTGTGCTTACCTGCGGATTCAGCCGAAAAAGGTAAGACATAAAGGTTTTTGAGATTTTACCTGTAAACCAATGGCTCTAAAGCGGTGGTTTTCAACCTTTTTTGTACCGCGTCCCATTATAGTAACCGACTTTAACCCATCTACGCAATCTAAAACTAAAGCAAACGTAATGCAGCTGTATATACAACACATCAAGTATCTACTCGCGACCACTCCAAAAATGGTTCAGAACCCCTCCGGGGGTCGCGCCCCAGGTTGAAAACCACTGCTCAGAAATTCACTTAAAAACATGCAACGAGTTATTCAATGCACTAACAAATATTTTTCTTGGAACGGACAGAAGTCGTCAGAATGACGCCGTAAGCAAATGCCATCGGAGCAAACTTCAAGGTTGCATCAGTGAACGTCTGCCTCGCAGGGGCAGCTGAGTTGACTTCTACGTCACCGATCTCAGAAACGACTACTTTAAGCTACTGGTTGAGGATTCCCCCCCAGGAAACTCAAGTTTTGACCCGTGTGTGCGGGTTTTCAGTCGTTGGCGGGTAACACTGTTTTAACAAATTGTTTAAACAACGTGGTTTAGCTTGTGCGAAGCATTGAAATCCGAATCGCGTGAAACAGTTTCAGGCCTCCACATGACAAAGTTTTTGCCCCATCGCGTCAGCTTTCTTAGATCGGTTAAGTATAGTAGCATGTAATGTACACAGCGTTAAGTAGAAAAGAGCTCATTTCCACTGCATCTCAAGCGGGAAACGTGAGTTGTTATGAAGCGCCACATCAAAAACCTGGCGATCATGTCGTTGCTCAACGTCGCGCACTCGGCAAGCGGAAGTGGACGAGGAGTTCCAAAAAGTATTTTTCGCAACTTCATTTCTCGTGCACGGTTTCATCACCTCATGAGTTGCTATAAGCGGTTCTGACCGCAAGATGGCCGCTTGACGACAACTTAAAAGCAGCGAGTGCCGCGTCAGCAAAAGCTCTACGATGGAATGGAAAAGTTTAAAAAGCGATGATCCTAGATCGGAATGTTCCAGTACACAGCCGCCATTTTCTTTCACACCAAAAATCATCGCGAGAAAGCTGCGGTCTGGACCGATGCCACCCAATCGAAGCGCTTATGTAGCAGGCGGCCATGAAACCGACGAAAATATACCAACACCAGCGACTTTTGCGCTGCAGCCAGACAAACGTTTAACGAGTAGCAGCAACACCGTCCTCGACCTACCTTGGCCTTGATGCCGGTCTCAACAGTTCTGATCAGGTCCGGGTTCAACTTGCCGGGCTGGCCACCGCTTGCTCGGCTGGTGGGTGCCCGATACGATGGAGTGAACGTGAAATCCAGGCCTCCCTGTATAACCTAAAAGGGCGAGTTTTCTTACTGAGGTGGACAGAAGACAGTGCAGGAAGCAGAATACTGATAAAATTATGACTGAACTCTGGGTGCTTCCAATAAACGTAGATTTTAGTAATTGGAGGTGAATGCAGCTCTCCCAAATGCATGCACTGTCTGCGTTGTCTACAGGGGCGTGGCCGACTAAAATATTATAGGAGGGAATTTTTACTGTTGATCATGACTCCACTCAAATTAACTTTGCTGTACCTACCATCCGTACTGCAGAGGCGACAAAATGAACCACAAATCTACGATTGCAAATCCATAAAATTACTGCTTTAATTAAAAATTCGAACCAGCCACCCTTATTACGGAGTACATAAAGAAATCGGGAAAGCACACACCACTCATGCAATCGACCCGTGTTTACTTAAATAGCTGCAATGCTCAAAATGTGGTGGAGGGGAAATAGCAATATGTGTCCCGTGCCACTTGTCTCGTGACCCCGTAATTCACTGGTGCGATAATTAGCACTTTTTCTTCGTTGTGGTTTATAAGCGTACGGGCGCCGCGAACGACACACACCAGTTCCGTTCTTTTAACGCAGAGGCTGGAGCCTCAACTGCAGCAAATATCCGATTGCCGGCAAGTTTTTCCGACATTTTCACAGCCCGAGCGCTCTCTTCAACGGTTGTTGAGCCGTCGTCAGGGAACTTAATCTCGGCAGACAAGCAGAGTTACGTCAGAGGTATCCAACAACAGTAGTGATACAAGCTTGTTCACAGCAACGGACAAGAGGCCAAGTCTGCGTCAAGAACTACTTGAGTGGATTTTAGAAGCAGGCTTGACATCTCGCGTTTCTGCGACTGACTCTGCCCTCATTAAGCAACTGGGTTTAGTTTAAATGGTTTGCATCTGGCTGCGCCAAAGCAGCGTATCCACACGCACGGTCAAAAGCACGAAACTTGTGCTCGTGCTTCACAACCCCACGTATTCGCGAAGTTTCTTGCTCAAACCCAACTTGCAAGGGTTCGCTGGATTCCATTCAGGAAGGAAAAAGCGAAGCAAAACGCACTGCTTAGCATTTGACAGAAGCGGCCGAAACTCTTGCACTGAATCACACGCAAACCGTGATTCGGCCTTTTGCTTTTCCTTGCGCTACAGTGCAGTGCCGGGGATCGGCAACCTTTTGCAATCTGTGTGCCGACTTAAGGTTTCAAACCGTTTACTGTGCCACAATATAACGCATTTTTAAGCGAGTCAAGGATGATATACCTTCCGTGTGAATCATAACAAAATTGCTATGTAAAAATAGAGCTTCTGCGTTCCGTTCGAAATTGCTTGGCGTGCTAAGTACGGTGCGCGTGCCGTGGGTTGTGGACCATCGCATTACAAGCTAGCCTCCGTAACAGGCGAACGCGCAAATGAACTGAAAAATGTCCATCAACGGTAATAGTTTACGCTGCTGCAATTTCAACGCGTTCGCACGCCTCGCAAAAGCGCTTTGTTATCAAAATTACGCGCGTCAAGAAGCTGGAGGATCGCGAATTAAAAGTGTGTGACTAATCCCAAAAGAATGCGAGACGCGAAACAGATAAAACGGCGGCTTGATGCAAGACCGGAGCTCAAGGAACGAAAGGATACCTCGTTATCCAGCAATCCTGCAGTGGGGCTAGTACTGGGAGTCTCCACACGGTAGTCGTCGCTGCCAGCTGAAAAAAGGGGGGTCTCGTTATTTTTTGCTCAGGCGAGCCTAGAAAACTTCGGTCGTAAGAGAATCATTTGGCAATTGATTGGCACTACTTGTGATGTAAAGCGAGCAATGTATGCGGTTGGCTTTTGTTTCGTCATAGGCCACCAGGCCGCTGCGACAAGTAGAAACAAGCAAGCGGTTAAGATCAAAGCAGAGCCCCGCGTCGAGACTGAATGCGCGGCGATAAAATTGCACAAGCCGTGGCAACAACGATCGTGCACGCAACGCGGACCGCGACTTAGCGCGCGTGCGAACAAAGTGTTTCTGGGCTAACGCGAGTGAGCAGGCCACGAAAAGCGATTGTAACCAGGCGTCCATCAGACCAACCACTCAAATCATCACGTGAGTGCTTTTTTCTCCACGCAAAGTAAAGCGGTTGACTCGACGTTTACTCGACGATGACGCCGTGGAAACGGCCGGTAATCTTTGGCATTGATGACAAGAGGACTCACCTGACCAGGTTGAGGCCGGCGTGGCCCTTCCGGGCTCAGAAGTGGCCTGGCTCTCAGAGTAGCTGCTTTGTGACGATACGGTGAAATGGAGGGTGCTTGGAGGGGTTCTCAACGATGCGTTGTCTGTTGCAGCAGGCCCGTCATAGGGCGATTTTCCGGTCAAATGTTCGACGCTGTTCGACTGAAAAAAAAACAAAGTTGAAAAGGCAAGGTGACGGTTGCTTAGCAACGGTAATTCACACGTGGCAACTCTTTCCCTCGATGGACTTTGAAAGTCGCGGCTGAGACATTGATTAAATGTCCAGACTAATCAAAGCCAACTGAAACATACGATGTTAGTCCGGGTAGTGTTGCAAGAAAATAATGGCAGCTTTTCAGTGAACAGATTCGTAACTTGCCAACACCACTGCTCACCGCCTAACTTGGGGGTTCCCAACCTGGGGTACATTAGTCTATCTGGAGGGGTACATTTAAGGTAAGCAACAGAAGGAAAATATATTCCTACATTATTTGTTTCCAAATATTCTAAAATACAAAAGTTCTATAAAAATCCAGTGGATTTTTGCTATTTTGCTCAGCCTTTTTGTCATAAGGAATTGCAGGGGTACATGCTCATCTGTCGAAATGTTGAAGGGGTAGATTGTCAGAGAAGAGTTGGCAACCACTGCTGCAAGAACAGAAGGTGTTCTTCGTCGGAAGAAAAACTAAGCATGAAGGTTGGTCCGGAAAGCTACAGATGCCCTACCCGCTCGTAACAGCGCCGGAAACGAGATGCAAATGAAACCAAAAAAATCTTACCTTCTGTCCGCCGCTAATTCTCGCATTGCTCTTACGTGGGGCGGGAACGGGGAGGTCCGGGGTGTCCACGATGGGGGGTTCGTCTTCTTCTATGACTGCGCTGTTGACACTGAGATGATATAAAAGAATCTCTATAGCAGTGTTTCTTAACCGGGGGGCGCGCATCCCAGGGGGCGTCAGGAAATTTTCAGGGGTAAAGGAGTCCTTACGCGTCCTATGCAACATGGTAAGTTTCATCAATAAATTTACCAATAAATACATTTGCTTTTAGGCTAGAGCTTATTCAAATCGGGGGGCTTGAAACTAAGGACAATTACTTAAGGGAGGCGTGGTAGAAAAAAGGTTAAGAACCACTGCCCTATCTATAGTATTGATTTCAAACACAAACGTTGTCCTTGGTGCTCATAACTTTCAGCAATGAATTGCCTCGCGCCCAAGTTATGCCCAACGCTTTCACACAACAGAGGAAGCTTCGGTTGCAATTTTTACGCCAGTCCACTTTCTCTGAGAAAAATAAATCTTCTCAGGCGAGGTACAAAGGCACAGCAAAACATCACAAACAATTTTTCAAAAATAAACAAAGCGAACGTTCAATTCTTCAAACTTATTACCGACAACGTGTTGCGTAATATCGCACAACCGGGGACCGCATACACAACGGTAACGTAGACGGAACCGTGACGTACGTTACGGTCACTGCCGCAAAGCGCATTACCGGTGGATGGCCTCAGTGTCCTCCTTGTGTTCCCACGAGTCGCGGAAGAACGTGCTGTACACTTCGGTTTGGCGTCGGTGGGAGGAGGAGGCGCTCACGAACTTCGCCTGCAGCTCGTCGGCCAGCGCGTTCCCGGCCGCGACCAGCTGCTTGGCGGCGCTGTCCTGCTGGAAGAAGGCGGCCGCTGCTGGCTTGTTCTCGTTGGGGGAGACGCACAGCACCAAGAGGGGGTACGAACTGGCGCTGTGATTTGCGAAGACCTTTGAAAGAGCAGATAAGAATCGTGTTGGTGTTTTCAGTGACCTCGGTCAGTGGCTGTGCCCGAGTAGAAGTTTGACGTATGCGTAACGTCACTTATTCTTGCCTACTAAGGCAGGCCTGCACGACTCAGGAAGCTCGAGGGGCCAACTATCTCATTTTTGTTGTAGTTTGAAAGAAATTCTGTAACGACAGTTTATTATATATCCGCAGTCGGGCTATTGCAAAATGTTCCGTCATTGCAAAAGCTCTCGCGGGCCGCATGCGGCCCTCGGCCTGTATGTTGTGCTGCCCTGTACCAAGAAGGCAAACGCATCGAGAAAAATGACTTGGATGAGGCGAAGTTTTAAGGGAATTTTCCCCTCATCCGAAAAAAGCGAGTCAAGACGCTTTTATCTCAGCATATGCGATTGGTTCGCCGTTGGTACTAATAACCTTTTTGAAATAAAATACGAAAAGATCGGATTAAGAAGCCACTGCGCGTCGTTGCAAATCAGAAAGAACGGCGTAAATTTAATAATTTTTGTTATAAATAAAACATAAAATTCACTTCAAAAACACCACTTTTGTTGGTCTTTATTCACGCAATGGCTCGGAAGTCTGAAAACAGTTGCAGAAAAAACATTAAATTTGATTAACAAGGCGCGAACTGAAACAAAAATCAGCCATACATATAAGTTGACTATGACTATCAAAGAACAGTGTTTTGTAACGCCAATGATAAGGAGCTAATACAAACTATGCGGTCAAGTACGCAAACACGTCGCCACCAAAGCACTTACTTTCATAATAGCGAAGGAACTTTTGCGCTGAGTATCGTAAACTAG
>JGI24159J19872_10010336_pt1 | contig 12239 bp, 9 predicted proteins | sample Ectturendosymbi4_FD_19872 | JGI IMG/M metagenome (IMG submission 19872)
ATCACGTCCTGCAACAGAAAAGACATTCGTTAAAAAATGGGTTTTTTATCGAACAAAATATGGGTACGCATCTTTTTGGGTCACCCTGTACTTCGAACTTTTGAAGAATTTGGTTGTTTGACCTTAGGCATAACATGTTGATAAGTGCATTAGTAACTACAGTATAGTCAAATCTGCGATCACCATAAAGTTAAAACACTTAATATGCATAATGGATTGTGCATTTGCCAAACCAAGTACTGTAACACCACGTTTCTTGCATTGCCATTCCTAGTCCACTTAATACTCAATCGTTCAGTAGTGGGCTAAACAACATTATTACGGCAGAAATCGCAACAAACCCATTAGTATTTCAGAATTGCAACTAAACTTGCAAAAACATAAAAAATCTGTTGTTGTCACTTTAATGAAATATCAATAAAAAGAAAAAAGCTCTGCTGCAAGAAAATGTTGACCTAACGATAAATTTTGACTTTATTTTGACCTAATAACTTTGGAGTGCCTCATGGTATCAGCGTGAAATGTGGTTTGTGGGCGTTTCATGAATTTTAAAAAGGCAGAAAAAATTTGACTTTATTGACTTTTGGTTGCCCTAGTTATGAATGTACGTTTCAAGTGCAGCGTTGATTGGGTCTTTTGTAGCAACACTGCGCAATGTTGCTTTGTGATGTCACAATTAACAAAGCATTACTTGCTGCTTTGTGATATCACACACGAAGTATGGCTGAACTGTAATCGAGTAAAACTTTCATGTTACGCTAGCACCACAAAGTAAGCGCATTTAGAGGCGACGAATATGATGCACGTGACTGATAAATGATGGTCAGCTGTGCTGTACCTTAGAACTCCCATTTTATGGGTCCATGACTATTGAGACCAATAATTCATTTGAGACCACGGCCTCAGTTGTCTGCACACTGGTGAAAGCACACACACTCGTCGGAGCAACACCAACGGTGAACGGTTGTGATTTATCTCCGCCGACACGGACACAAACGTCTGAGCAGGAATACAATGAATTGATGGCCACTAACAGGGAGGCCGTCAACATCGTACTCCCGCAACACTTTCCGAAGCTTTTCTCGAGGAACCCGGTTGTATGCTTTCTCGATGTTGACAAAACAAACGCAGACATCTTCGTACTCCCACGATCTCCTCGAAAATTTTGTCTGTAGTGTCCCGTCCGGGACGAAAATCACACCGGACATCTCCCAGCTTCGGTTCAATTATTTCGCGGCATCTTTTTTCAAGACATTTGAAATACACTTTTCCAGATAGGCCAAGGGTGGAGATACCTCGGTAGTTTCGGTCTCCCTTCTTATGTGTGAGGATGAACCCGGATGAACAACCCAGTTTGCCAACCTTTCGGTGCCCTTCCAGAACACCAGGCCACTTGACACACACGAGTCAGCCAAAGACCTCCACCGTTCAAGGATTTGAACATTTCAGGTCATATTTCATCACCACCTGCAGCCTTCTAAGACTTCGGTAGCAGTGATGGTATTTTGCTTCCCTGAATGTGTGTCCGATGGTGTAATAGTGACTGGGTTGAAAACAGGCGTCTCAAACACGCGGCCCGCGAAGGCGTTTTGTGCGGCCCGCGATGCTTTTTGGGATTTTAACGTTTACGTTATTTAGTTTATTCACCAGCGTTTAAAAGTGCTCGGCTAGGAAGTGAACAAGTTCCTTCTTAAACGAACGTAGAGACGGCTAGAAATGATTTGCCTATAACTCACGATACCTTTCGCAGGAAATACGATGTAAAAGCTGTTTCTAGTAAGATTCGGGTACCGCCATTGTTGCGTCAGCGTCATAATGCGGCCCTCGGGTTACGTCATGAGTCTTCATTTGGCCCTCGGATCAATTTGAGTTTGAGGCCCCCTCAATGCTGAGTAAGACACCATTTTGGTCTTTGGCGGATCGAACGATATTAGATCTTTTTGCCGCAGAGCCACGCAATGGACTTAGTCGACTACTGGATGAATTGCAGCTATCAAGCAAGTAGAATAATGAACCTGAATCGCTCGGATCCGAGACGTAGGCCAACCACAGCCTAGGAAGCGAAGCCATCGGCAGGTACTCGTAGGTTCCGTGCTCCTGTCGGTCCATTATGTCTTTGCTGAAGTCCATGTACACCATTCCTTCGTACACCTAAAGACCATATCACATCTCGAACATACGTTGGCAACAACAGTCTTCCCTACCACGCTTAAAACCGCACATTTCCGTAGCGGTGGGAGTTGTTTGAAGAAACGAGGAAATTGTTTTCATCGCTGTGACATAGAACAGCACAACCACCATATATGAAAGCAAGTGATCCAGCAAGAGTAACAACTTAGCGGGACCACATTAGTCTATCTGTAGTACTATAGACCACTAAATAAGGGCGAAGCCAGGGGGAGAAAGGCACGGTTGCTCCAAATTTCAGACGTAAAATATTGAGTCTTTGAGCATAAATTGTCAGGAATGCGTGTTATATTTATTTGAGTTGGCGATTCCCACTATCCCCCACCTAATTATTTTTCTGAATAGGCGCCTGTCATCAAGCTAGAGTTTCAAACGCACTGTGTATTGTGCGCCCATGCATTTCACGGGCGTCATGTCACATCGTGTATCGTTCACTTCGACGCAGACGCTCACCGCAGGAGACGCTGCTTTCTGACCGGAGCAATGTGAAATTAAAGTAGTCGGACTCCTCACCTGAATAACACGGTCTTGGAGTCCAGCGTTGATGAACAGCTCGTCCGTCTCGACGTTCAAAATGAAGTTCGCTTTGACGGGCTTCGGCATGTCCTACACGAAACAAAAAGAATAAACCAATGTCAGCCGAACAACGGCGTTATGCGTCAAACTTGCAAACCGCACGTTGACAAACGTTTCATCACACTTTACAAAGCGGTTCCTGTTGCGTTTCGTAAAACACGTTATGCGGAAAAACATTTCATCTACGGTACTTACCGTATCGGTGAGATTAAAAAACTTGAAGAGACAGTTTAAAGTGGCCGTGACGATGGCGCTGCTGCCGGCCAGGCCAACCTGGCGGGGAATGTTCGTGTCATAGCTCAAAGTGAAATTCCGTTTGTACAAAGCAATCCTGCACCACCAAGCATCAAATTAACGACGAATCGACCAACTGCACCAACGCCAATATCTGTCTTAGCTGATACACGGTGTAACCAAACATACATACGAAGCAGGTAGCATCTTAAATTTAAGCATTTCCGCATGCCACACTGCGTTGTTACATGCGATACAGCTGTTTAAGCGAGTCGCAGTCTCCAGCAATGTCGTAACATTGTTAGTTACGTAATTATGAACTCATCTCATTTGCGCGCCAACAGGCTGTTGAATCGATATATTTCTGGTATGCAGTGAAGGCCAGCCAATAAATTTCTGCGAAAAAAACTTTCCACAGAATGATTTGGAGGGATTTTCTTTCTTACCCTTTGTTCCTGCAGTACTGGTAAAACTTCTTGCAGGTTGCTTGGAGCAGCCTCAGTCCTCCCAAGTAACCCTCTTTTCGTGTTATGCCGAAGAGGTCTCCAAGGCTTCCGAACGTCGTGGGATCGTTCAACGGATGAGGAGTTAACACCTGGCATTTGAAGAAAAATATCAACGACCAATCAGCTTTGCGCGTCCCGATTCAAAGGAATCCGGTGAAATCACGCACGTAAGTAAATGCTGGGGTTCTCGAACAAGTGGAGCTGAACAAGAGGCTGATTCCAACACCAGCGAAAATGGCAACAACTGTTCTTGTATGGAATTTGGAAGTGATCTAACAACGGGCTCTCACTAAACCTAGCATTAGAAATCACGCTCCAGATTCGTATCGTTTTTATGCAGGCCATTGAGATTCACTGGTTTAACTTCGGACAGGGCGTTTTTTACGGGGGGGGTATTTTTGAAACACTGGTGGACAGCAACAGGTATACAACGTTCAACGAATCACTTTCGTCATGAAAATATTGCCTTGTCTGCCGAGCAAACCAGCGTTTGTGTTCAGCTGAATACAAAACAGTGCGCGGTGATCTTCCAGAAACAGTAGGTTGTTGCTAGGTAATAAAACATTGACTGACTAGCTGTACAAAGGGATAGCTACCCAATGAGACAAATCGACTTGATACAAGCACCAAAACACGTATCTACGAAAATTCATTGCAAATCCTCAACCGTTACCAGTTTTTCCGATTCCTGAATTGATACGTCCGCCCAAAAATTTTCAATTGAAAGAGAGATCGTTTTGCCGTAGAAACCATCACTGGGATTTCCCATTAAACCGATTCTGAAAAATTAGAACCGCGGCGGACATGAAACAACAACGGATGTCACTTTGCAAGCGACAAATTCACAAACTGCTGACGTACCTGGCGAACGCGCGACACGTGATGACGTCTTTCCTCCACTGTTGCTTTTGCTTCTCCTCAAAGTATGCCAACCATTTGACGTAATCGTCAAGACCCTTAACACAAGCAGGAAAGGTTGCGACAGCGGCGAGGAGCAAACGCGCTTGCAAACTATCTGAGAAGCGCAATCAGGCGCATCGCGCACCTTTTGTCAAAACACTTAAAGAAAATCTCAAGTCAGACGAAGACACAAAGTCCACAGCCGGCCTGGCCGCATGCGTGCGCAAAGATGGCACTATTTTTAAGCAACTTCAAGGCGACCGAGTTAACATAATGTATCAGAGGTTACGCCTCGTGTTGCGTAGAACGGGTCAAACCAACCCCTGATTGTCACGCATGAAAAAATAAGTTACGCTTGGTAGCTTTTGGTACTACGTCACACTGCACAGCACGAATGCATTTTGTTCACAAGCGAGGTCGATCACCATGGAACGTTCTGGAAAAGGACCAGGTGCGATAATCGCATCTGCACTGATGTTGACTTTTGANTTAATGTAACGAACTTNAGTTTTTTCGTGGAAAGCTGTCAAGTGATTGCTGTAAAAGTCACGGGTAATAATTGTGAATAATAAGGTCTTCTAATTAAATAGCATTTTGACCAACGCCCAATATTAAAAGCATGCAGAATAACTCATAAAACAATGCGCTCCAAAACTTTACGACAGGACGTTGAAAAAGGAATTGCGTTTATACTGCCGCCAAGTATCCTTTTTTCTGCGAAACTGCATTCCGTTTAAGATTGCGAGTATGAAAGATTGTAATAAAAGCAAAAAAGCTCGTTCTGCAAGACACATGCCCGAGTAGCATCACAATTCCTTCCTTGCGAGCCAAAGCAGCGGTTGAGATAATACAATGTATCATCTCATGCCCCTTGTTAAATACCCTTAAGTTAACCCGGAGGTGCTCAATACGTCGATCGCGATCTACCATTCAATCTCAAAGGTACTGTGAGTAGATCGCATGACGTTAACACCCTGGCTGATTCCACTCAGTGCAAGTCATCAGAGTAAAGTCAGGTAATGACAAAAATGTACATAGTTGATTGTGTTGTGCAATACGGGATCACGTGGGTATGCAAGGTACATCAAGATACATTGCAAAACGAATTTATTTTCAATATATTTATCAATACATGTATGTTTTGCACTTTTGTTGCTAAGCAGCCCGCATGCTTAAAAAGTGTGAGCACCCCTGGTTTAAAAGGTATTTAACAGTTGTCTCGATGTGAAAAATTTGCAAAACAGTGCAATCACTTTGCAAAAGTAATAACTTCAGCATAGCCGTCAGTCGAATAAATCGTAATGAAAACGTAACAGAACGAAGAAAGCGCTCGACAGACATGTTTCCTCCACTTACCACTTGGCCAATGAGCTGAAACCGTGTCGGTAACTTCATTCCATACACCACTGTTTCTGTTTCATTTATGAGAAACTCCTTGAAAAACATACAACCACATAAAAATTTGACGTGTGCAACTTTTGCGGACTTCAATGTCGCTAAACAAAAGCTAGCAAACAATTTGAGAAATGCCAGATCGCTTTATGCTTGAAGCAATAAAACAGTCATGTCGTGATTAAAACTGTTACCCCACCGCAGGCCATTTTTAAAGTTGGAAGCCTGCTTCTGAACCTGATTCTCGAGTTATTGCTATACAACGTGGACGGAATACGTTTAAAGTAACAATTGAAATAGACAGGCATTGTTGAAAATTACCATATATCTTCCAAACGTTCTCTCCTCAACGCTACAGGTTGATTGCAAGTATGAATCGATGTGACACAACGACGAACCGCGAAAGCAATAGAACACGACGCTGGCCAGTTTAGAATCGGTCGCGGCTGGTCCTGGCTTCTCGTGGAACTTTTCTATTCTGGGTATGAAGTTACTTGGTGAACTACAATTTAGCATACCAAGTGATACGGNATGACGCTGATACAAGAAAAAANATTTTTCTTTATTTGAAATGGTACTTCTTTTTAAGGTTTGNTGAAAGCTTGACTGCTTTGATTACGCAAGCGGAGGCATTTGCCAACAAGAACTCATCATAAGAATAACTTAGTGAAAAGCCACTGCAGCAAAGAGTTTAAATTTTTTGTTTCGAACGGATACACTCAGGCCAAACGCGTTCGTTTTCGATTTAACAATTATGGAGCAAACCAGGATATTTCGGAAATGCTTTCAAAATTTAGGCCTTTNCAACCGGGAATAAGGGGTAGATTTTGTAAGCGGAGATCACTGGTGATGCATGATGAATTCTTATAAATGTTATTGCTCATCAAAAAATATCGAATTCTATTGCTCATCAAAAAACATCGCTTCGCAAATTTGAATAGGGTCTCACGTGAGCGCGTGCCTGTAGGTCAGTATTTTTCAACAGCGGTTCCGCGGAATTTAAGGGTTCCGCGAGTGACTGCCAGGAGTTCCACCGAAACAGACCAAAATTGCCTGGCACGAAATTCGCAACCACAGTTCTATGCGGTTGTAGAAATATAGACACTTGGATCATTGCGTGGGGTTACATGAGCAACGCAAACATTTGCGGAAAGTTCCGTTGCAGAAAAAAAGGATGAGAAACATTGCTGCAGGCTGTACTGCTTATACATCAAGTGCTTAGACGGCACGATACATCAAATCACTGAACATACACAATCACACATCAAATAGGTCGTGGGAATGGAACGTAATCACAACCAAACAACGGTGTTATTACCACGAGCAGCCTTCCGATCTTATGAATAATGAAAATCTATTGAAGATGTAACAATAATAATGCGGTCTATATGCTCTACCTACGGGTTCTAGCATCGGTTTATCAGAATTTTCCTTCAATTGCTTAACTTTTTCACGGCACAGGTGGCATTGTTTTATCATAGCTGCTTGACATAAGCACAGTCGTTTTCCTGATTCTGACGGCAGTCGCTTAGCTCGTGTGGTGCTTTCTTTTGTTTTGTTTTTCATCGAAGTTACGTTCAAAGCAACGCCTCACTCAAACACGCCTTCGTTCGAGAGCAACATAAGTTAACTTAAGCTTGACAGCGAACGGAACTCGTAAGTGAAACAGCAGAAAAGGGAAGAAATGTGACTGAACGAACGCAGTTCCAAAAGGAATTTTATTGAGGATGCCTCACGGAAGGTAAAGCACATACTGCTGATAATAGCATCACATAGATGACAAACCAGGCGCTGCAACATGACTTTCTACATCAGCGACAACAGTTTTATGACGGCTGCACTGTAGCAAAGAAATTACGGTGAAAGGTGAGAAACATGCTTTGCTTACAAACAGATTCATCCGTTTACACCTAGCCTGTGCGTCGCCGGAGAACGTCGCCGAAACGTATTGCGAACAAACACACGCACCAAACGACTTCGTCTTTATACTTGGGAGTTTTTTAGTCACTGCAAACTTTCTGAATGCATTCTCTCTGCATGCTGCATAGGCACACACTCGCTGCACAGCGTGCGCGACATCGCGTTGTTGCGCACGCTCGCACGCAAGCATGCGACGAACTTGCTGCAGACATGTCGTCGATTGCTTTCTTTTCATTGCATTAACGGTCGCTTGTGCAACAGCTAACGCAATGAACGTAACGCATGGCAGTGTTAAAACCTCAGCTTTCTTGTACACAAGCCACAATACTCTTGGTGTCCTTAACAAAAAGATCCGCGACAAACTCCCGACTTCACGCAACAAGGCAAGCATACAGCACTGCACTTTTACGATGATAGGCGGCAAATATTGAGTCTCAAGTCCGAATATCACGCTGTATCAGCAGAAAAGCGACCACTGCAATTAGGAACGGAAATGTTCGCTTGGTGAAAGTAACATTTTACTAAATTCAGACACTACCATTCGTAAGTTTACTTCGTTTCTGCTGCAACAACTTTTGTCAAAAAACATTCAAGAACTGTTGTTCGGCAAACAAATAATAATCCCACATATTTGAACACAAATACGACCAAACAAAGACTGAAAAGCACGAGATATGCGTTAAATGAATGTGTTGCTGATCCAACAAGTGTTGGTCTCCGAGCAAGAATTCGTTTAGCCTGGAATAAAGTTTCGGCTTTTCTGAGATGGAGACGAAAATCACCAAAACGTAAGTTTCGAGATATGCGTTTCATACAGTGGCACACAGTCCAACAAACATAAGTTGATGGTAACGTAAAAGCTTGGTTTTTGGCTTGAGTAGTTTGGTCTGNGTATCATTTTTGNGTGAATTCTTCGGTTAAATACGTAGGATTAAGTTTAACAACTGCCTGAGAAATCTGGTACGGTGCACCAAGCTTCTGCATTTCGTAGTTGCCCTCCAGAAACGAACTCCGATATTTGTCGTAAATATTAACGTACCAAAAAGGAATGAACTGTCCTGACTTCACACAATCAAGAAGAAGCTCAATATTTACCTGTTAGTTTCGTTGTTAACTTCAACAATTCCTCTTGTCCGCGCATCTTCGCAAGTTTCCATCTCGTAGTAGATGGCAAGATCGCCTTGCTGAAACAGAAGCCATGGTCAAATTTAGCCAAAGAACATAGAAAACTTAGCAAACTCTGAAATACTTTTTATTAGTAACAACAAACTGACGAAACCGGTCAAAAGATGAAGAAATAGCTCGTGTATTTCTCATTCCAGGAAGAATCTGGAATTCTACGAAGTTTACTGGTGTAGTTTAAAAAAAGGAGATGAATTTACAAGTGATCAGATCGTGTCAACAGTGAACCCCATTCAGTGCAACTAGAACAAAAAACAGCGTCAATTTTGTAACAAACAATTTTATTAACTCTGCTCCAAATGCTGTGGTATAATTTGAAAAATTTTATGATTCTTTTTTTAACTCGAGCAGCTTTAATCACTATTGATATTACTTAAACAAGACAGTCACATATGTGTAGGTCGTGATATGTTAAAAAAGTTAAGCAAAGGGTCTTTATCAACTACATCACCAACCACAATATTTTTGTATTCTCACCGATAACTGAAAAAATTCAATGAATTCATTCAAAATTTTGAAGCAAATTCGACAACTGCAAAACAAATTATTTATCAGTGTTATTTACAACCTACATTAATATACTTATTCACACATACCTTGAGTCTAAAATAACTGACTATTTGTGACATGTCAAAGTTTTGATCTTCAAATAGCATATCACCTGCAACCTGCAAAACAAAGCTATTTTAAGGATATGGTTGTGAGAAGTCGCCAAGAAAATTGCTTCCAATAACTATGCTTTGTGTATGATTACTAATGACCTCAACTCTATTGCCACTGGGAACAAACATTGCAATTTGTGATTTTTAACAAGAACATAGGTGGAGCATAGCCTAAAAATTTAACATAGAATGAAATGACATAGTGTAATAGTTTACAAAATTCAAAACCTTTTATTGGTAAACAAACTGTTCCACAACTGTGCTCATGAAATCAGATGACAAAAAACTGGTGCAAGATCAATGCATTCTCCATAACCGAACGACACAGCTTTTATCTGACTCAAAATGTATGTCAATTGAGATAAAACATACGTTTTTGAAAGTAAGTAGTTGTCTGATTGAAACATTTGAAATATCAGTCATTTTCTTTTATTCGTTACAAAACATTCACCACATGCAACAGTTCACAACTAATAAAATTTAACACCAAGCAATTTATAATTAGCCACCTAAAAACTTACAACAACTTACCACCACAACATCATCGCACACATTTTTGTTACGCAGTGCAAGGGAAAAGTCAGCTACTGCACCTAAACTTGTTTCCCTAGTAGTAGTGCCATCATTGATGATATTTTCAACTGGAAAATCATTGGCAGTAGCCCACCTTTCAAAGTGCTTGTACCTGCATAATGCAAATGCAGATTCATATCATGTTGAACTGAGATGGTGATGCACTTGTAAGCACAAAGGAGAAACCTGTCAGCAACCGTGATTCAATCAACAGCACAACTTGGGAACAAAAACATACCTTAAAATCCTTTCACAATTAAAAATGACTTCAACAAAATCTTGCTTAAAACTTAAAACCTTCAACATCAAATTTCTTACTTGTCTGCATTGGTCACCAGATAGACATTACTAAACAGTTGCCTCCTGCAAAACACAACACGTGATTGATTTATCATTTGTATCAAAAACTTGTCATGTAGCAGTGGGGATTTCATATTATTATACATACGAAAATTAAAGTGATACACATATACGTCAGATCCACTTTTTCCAATTACATTCCATTCTTCCTAATCAAATTACATCAATAAACATAAAACAGTTAGGCAAAATCTACAACTTCCAACTGGGCTCTGAAACTTTTCTGAGCAGACCATGAGCTGCAGCAGAGATATTTGGTCACTTGCAAACAAAGCACACAAACCCAATGTTCATACAGAAACTGCAGAGATAGCATCAACAGAAATGCACTGGCAAGTTGCAGTTCCAACACATTTTGCATTGGTTAGAAATTATCTGAGTTTTTCCCTAACACTTTTGACAAGTCATTATAATGTCTGATTTCTACACAATAAACTATATTCAGAATGAAATACAAGGACTGACACATGTCTGACAGCGTCATACTTGAACACAAATGACTCAAGATTACTTGTACTAGTTGATAATTACACTAGGACTCAGGCTATCTCAGTCTTTTGAGTGTCACCATGTATAATATGTATAGTTACCTGAAGCATCAAAACTACATGTAGCCTGTTTTTATTTTTCGCTGACACATTTTGGTCATTTGTCTCACAGTTGTATTAAGTCGCCATAAAAGTGCTTTTTAGCCTATATTTTCAAACATTCGGACCGAAATGACTAAATTTTTTTCAGTTATTTCAAAAACGTTACGGTTTATGACTGAAAAAAACAGCCTGTAGCTATGCTCAGTGCAATAAAGCCATGTAAAAATATAGTTTTGATGGATTTAGAAACATAATTGTAGAGAGCAGATGCTTCACAAACAACTTGCCTTACCTAGGGCTTACGTAAAAACAAGCGAGATCTCCAGTTCAAAGATTTTGAAACAAAACAGGAATGACTTGCAGACAAATATTATCATAAGATAAAACTTTCTGCTTTTCAAACAATCAACTAAACAAAGATGCATGGTTCTATCACCACTAAAACCAGCACTATCAATGGCAACTATATTCTTCCCTACTGGCTCATAGGTTTACAAAAGGCAATAATATGTCTGTAAACGACTAGCAGTTTCATCAGCACCGCCTTACTAAAAACTGCCATGAGAAATGTAACAAACATTCTTGTCTGTATATTTGAAAATGATTCCAGTTTCAATAAATATTTGTTGTTTGTTAATAAACTAAAACATTAGTATTTCAGTGAAAGACTTAAAAACAAGAAGCAAGCAGGTCATTAAACACCACTATAACTTATGAATCGTCAGCAGAAAAAACAAAATTTTTGCATACATGTTCACTGCTTGCCACCAGTAGTCAATTATCCTTTTTCCAGCCAAACCAGGCAAAAGAGCTTTTGGAATGCCTTCCAAATCTTGAAATTGTAGATCAGTACTTGCCTGGCACAATAAAGGAGACAGATATATATGCATGGTTGTTTACACAATCCAAAACTGACCAGAACTGGTAAAATATCACAACTTCCATGCTATCACAAAATCTATATGCTATAGCAATTGCACCAAGTCTAACACATGACAACTAACTGGTTGTGGAGCAAGGTTAATTTGATGCTGTTTTTGACAAGTGGTTAGTCCACAGGGTACTCACTTAAAAATCTTCTAAAAATGCGATGTAGTCATGGTTCAGATTCTTTGAGTTTCAATACAATCAATGGATACAAAAAAGTGTCATCAGCT
>JGI24159J19872_10010339_pt1 | contig 12236 bp, 10 predicted proteins | sample Ectturendosymbi4_FD_19872 | JGI IMG/M metagenome (IMG submission 19872)
ATAAACCTAAAACCTAACCTTAACCCTAGCTGTAGCCCTAACCCTAATCCTAACCTAACGCTAAGCTAACCTAACGTTAATCTAGCCCTAACCTAACCCTAGCCTAACACTAAGCTAAACCAAACACTAAGCTAACCTAACCCTAATCCATACCTAACCCTTACCTAACAACACTAACCCCTGAACGTAACGCCTAAGCGGAGCCTGAAAAAAAGCAAAGAAAAAACAAAACGAAAGTCGGCAAAGTGAGAGTCGAACCGAAAACCATTGGCATAGCAGCCATAACGCATAACCGTTACACCACGAGCAGGACAGTGTTTTCCTGACAAAGTGATCTTTTTGTTGGAATTGTGTCATGCTATGAGACCAAATCTTCGACTGGCGGCACAATAGCTCCAACCGATGAGCTGCCACCAGAATCTTGGCGGAAAAATAGAAACTACCTATATAAAAAGAAACTGATAGAGTTTCGGATTAAGGTTAGGATTTAAAGCCTAAATTTAGCCTGCATACACAGACAAGAAGCCACTGAGAGCTTGCCAGTACTGAAACCATGACAACACTTACTCATTACAGTTACGCCGTTACAGATGGTGGTCAACCAAGCAGGTCTAGCGTTCTGAACTTTTCATGTAGGCCTAACCATTTTAACCAATTGTGTTATGCTAAAGCAAAATGACACCAACAGAGCTTTTGCCTCATGAGGCAAAATAGACACTGCCAGTTTTGAATTCAATGAACTCATGGCTACAACTGCCCACCACAATGAGCATATGATTGATCTTGGCAAGAAGTGCACAATTCTTTTTCTATGTGGTGTGGGATGTTGTAGTTGCATGCAATTCTCATATGCTCTAATGCAGATTTAAATCAAAGGATTGCTTACAACTAGCCTACATATGTGCAAGCCTACCTGCTGGACTCCGTGCAGATGCAATGACTACAGTTGTTGTAGTGACGTTAATTTAACAGTGACAAGGCGAGCACCATCATTTTATGTCCAATAAATGCATGTTTATCTAAATCCCTGTTTCTTTTGAGGCTCTTTCCAAATTGAACTTTCAGCAAAATTTTTTTGAAACCCCCTAAATATGCATTCCCGTACACTTGTGCTTCAGAGCCACATCAAATCCATTTCAACATGAAGTTTGTCAAACCATCAAAGATCAAAGAATTTCCTAAACAACATATCTCTTGTCGTAATAAGATGCTGTTAAGGTTTATCGCTGCCCTAAGAGCATGCGCAGTTGCATGCACTGTGAATGTTGGATTCCCGTCCATTCTGACGCAACTATAGAATGAGAACGAAGTGGGAAAGTTCGCAACGCTGGTTCTCTGAAAGCATTGTGACGCAACCGTGGGTCAAACCACATGCCGGCGCTGTTTGCTGAAGACAAATGCTACCCATGAAAACGTCACTAAAGTTCGTAATTGCTCACTTCGCGAACCTTGGTGATCTTGATGAGGATTGGTAACTGGGTATCAGCGACTGGCATTCGACATTTTGTAAATCGTGATTATTAGCATCCGCTGACATTTGACATTTCGTACCATGGGCGTCGGAAGGATTTTTTCAGGGGGACAATTTCCACAGGTAACCTTAAAAATTTTCCAGAGGGGAAAAAAGTGATGAAATTTCATTTTCCTCTCGAAACTAAGGAAACGACCTTTTTTGCTGAAAATATGATAGAAAAATGTGAAAATTTAAAATCCAGGGGGCCTTGGACCCCTGCCCCATTTCCAACGCCCATGATTATTACATGGGATTCCAACCTCAATTTAAACCTTCAAAATGCTGCTCCCAGGGCGGATGTCTCCCCTTGCCCCTGGCTACGCCATCGTCTGAAAGACAGAATCATAAGGTTGCTTCAAGTTATTCAGCCAAATATACCGAAGTTGAACCAAGCTACAAAAACTGTCATATTGACATATTCTTAAAAACAAAAATCGTAATTACACATGCAGCGAAATGTTGAATCCAGTGCCATATCTTTCCAAGCATTCAATTCAGTCATATGCAGCTATACCGGTAGCAGTAGCCAATGCTTGGAAATCCCAGCTGCTTTAAGTTTGTCGCTGATGCTGAACTAACGTGGAATCTCTCGATCAGGTCACAAGCAACCTGAGTTAAATCTTTTCTAATGTTGCTAGCGTACCGCAAACAAATCATCCAAAAACAGTGCAAAACAGTGAAAAGAGGAGTTGCTATCAACGTGTGCTGGCGGAGGAACTCTTCCGAACTTTTCCTTTGGCCATCACTCACGCCAAAGTGGCGAATAGCGGTAGTGGTAAATAGTGATAGCTTGCTACCGTATCCGTTATTTTTTTCAAAAAAGAGCGTTGTTCCCACTACCGCTCCTGGAAAATTAGCTTGCTACAGTAGCTCGTTATTTTAGTAGCTTGCTACTGCGCAGTTCTGCTTTTTGGGTGCCATTTTATAGCATGTTGCACACCATTTCATAGCAAAACAACAACATAGGAAAAATGTGAAATTTCATTTGACTCAACATTGACTCAAGCTTTGCAAACCAATGACTCGAAGTGAACCAACATTTCTTGTGACTCGCTTTGGCTCGAAAAAATTTTAGATGACTCTGACTCGACAAAAATTACTAGGGCACATCACTGCTAACAAGTAACGACCTCATTCACTTGCAGTTTTCTGTTTAAAATGACCAAAGAAGTAGACCTACACCCAGGGACGGATTTATGGAACGCGGGACCCTAGGCCATCTTATTTTTTGGGGCCTTACGCAGGTGTGGCCTATTTGTCCGTTTGTCTGAAAAGTGTGAAAACATGCCCCTCTTATGTTTAGTGCCTCCATAAAATTTTTACTTTGTGGTGTCGACTTTGGTTCTATGATTGCCTTAGGGCTTAGATCAGCTATGTCCAACCCAAATGGCTTACAGAGCCAAAAATCATGTTACTGTGTTGACCAGGACCTACGGTTGCCAGATCACTTTCAATTTTTTAAAGGACATTTTAGTTTTCAAGAGATACGGTGGACTGCTTTCATGGTTGTCCGCGGAGTGGACAAAACGTGTTTTTGCTTCAGATTTTCTAACCAAAAATGTTAGAAAATCTGAAGTCAGCGTCTCTATTCCGATCAATTTAATTCTTGCAAAAACACTTCATTTACCGGTTTGGCACTCACACTGCACAAATGCCAGCTTCACTGTTTTAGTGTGATGCAGTGATGAGCTTGCAGTTCACTCATTTCCCATCCTTCGCCTGCAGATTCACGTTGCAAAACTTGCGAGAGCATTGTTCCACTGTTTCTCTTAGTTGCGTAACAATAACATAGCAACGAATCTTCACATGTACACTTGAAGTTACGATAATTTAATGCGTTTTTTCATATGTGACTGTTGACCTCAGACATCTTTGGCAGTATATGCAGCGAGACAGCGACTGCTGACCACGGTAAGACATGTTGTTTACTACCGCTGTTTGAAAAGAAGCAGAGGTGAATCTGTAGCAATGCTTCCGCTTCCACAAGTTTCAAAATTTCATTATAGCGTGTGATTGAGTCTGACCAATGTGCCTGAGCAAATAGCTTAATCAAGCTACGTTTATGCAGGCTTCTTTTCATACAGTGTAAAACTACACGGCTTGTTAGAAATATCTCTGTAAAAGCCTTTGGAAATACGTCTTAATCGTTAAGGCTTGTACTAAGTGCAAAGCTGTATTCAGCGCACTGGCGAGTTTTCATAATTCATCTGCTCAGTTTTTACGCCTGCCTGGTGTTCTAATTTCAGCAAGTTCTTAAGTTGTCCGATAGGTGTGTTAAGATACAGTGAAACAGTTTTGCGAGAGTGTCTAACTTTCGTGTTTTTTTACCTCTAATGTTGATCTGAGCGTTGATTGTTCTTAAATTATGACTTAGGCCTATTTGTAGAAAGTGCTCACAAAAATGGATATTAGGCTAGGCAGTTTATGGAAAGCAAAAGAATTTCTGATAGCCGAAGTGCAGAAATGGCTACTTTAACCCTGTCAGCAAGCTTTCACGTATGGGCAAATCAGGCTAAGCTAACCATGTACGAAATTGAAAACTAAACAAAACGTATTCAGACGACACAACCATTCTTGAATAATGTACTTTTTACTACACAACTGTTTGAGATGGAACAAATCTACACATTGTTCTATTCATCTACATTGCATAGTCTTGATTCTTGAATGTTCAATGTAATCAATAATTAAAAAAGAACAGTTTTAAAACTATGCAAGAATTTTCAAGGACGCCGGAAGATATTCAAGGACAAGTTGTTTTTCAAGAATCAAGCACAAAACGCGTTTTGATAGCAAATTCAAGGACAATTCTTGGCGCTCAAGGACGTCTGGCAAGCTTACCAGGGCCGCACATTGACTGAAATATTAATGAAGGCCGCACGTTGAATGGCTTACTTTTCTTAGCAAACTAAATTGAGCTTAAGCTAATGTACTGAAAGCGTTCGAATCCTAATTGCAGTGGTAACGGACGTGATAAAGTGGCGCTCAGGACCACCTGCATTAAAATTTCAAATTGAAGATTATAAAAATAAGGACAGGTTGTCAGTACGTAGGATATTTTCACTACGGCGAACACCTAAACTGGGCTGCACAAAACCTTCGACTGGGCAGCATGCGGCCCGCGGGTTGGATATAGCTGGCTCAGATTTTCAACAGAAATTTAAAGAATTTCCTACATTCTTCTCAAGAACAAATGGCTAACCGTTCTTTTTTGGAATTAATTCAGAAGTTGAATTTCGTTAAATTTCAGTAATTTCTAGTGTTTTTTGTAGGTTTACTATTCGGGTATATACATTTTCATGCGGGACCTCATTGCCGACTTCAAAAATATCGTCTAGTTGTCGAGCTGATTAGCACTGACAAAGAGCTCGCAACAAAGCAAGACCGCCAGACCAATGGCGTAGCCAGCCCAAACATTTGGGGGGGCAAAAATGTTTGATTTTCGGCGAATAACACTATTTTGTTTGGTAAAACGCCTCTCAAGGCACAAAATGACTACATTTTCTAAAAATTTGGAGAAGGCCATGGCCGCTTAGCCCCCCCTGGATACGCCTATGCGCCAGACACTGCAGAACTCCAATGAAAAGCAGTATTGCCATTTTTACATTGCATAGCAAAAATATTATCGTGTTGTTACTATACTGGTAAGAGTCTGGACGTTTGCATTTTCGCTCGTTTCAAAGTGAATTATGACGTTGTGGCTCGGCGCAGTTTCGCAAATTTTTAGTTAAGAATGAGTCGACATAGAAGGGAGTTGCGCAGGACCCCAAAAAGCGCGGGGCCTTAGGGCATGGCCTATTGGTAAATCCATCACTGCATACACCACCTTCGCATACGTGTCACTGCGCAAAACTTCCGTCCAATGACATATGACAATCTTTCACCAAATATTTTTTCATTTTTATAGTGGACAACATATATTACTTTGTGATCAAAATTTTTCAACACGGGACACGGTTAGGACTACTTTGTCGTGGCCTACAAGTAAATTCAGCCTTGCTCACGGAAAAAGTAACTGAATGACTCCTTAATTCTTCCACATTAGATGATGCAAATATTCGTGCACTTTGCATTTTGCTCTTTAAACTAACCACAAAGGCAGATCTAAACATCTACCACACACGCTTCTGCCGGCTTTTTGCAATGTAGTCAAGCATGAGATCCGATGCGACGGACATAGCGATAAGCCCAGCCTATCGATCAAACATTCAGCGCCGCTTTCGAGCCGTTTCGAAGCGTGACGGGCTATCCCTTTCTAATTATGTGTTGCATGCCATTCCTCGGGATTTCCGATCGCAACACTAGCATAATGCCACTAGGAGACACAGTTAAAACAGAAAATTTAAGCCAATATTGATCATCACTGAAAAAATAAGCTTATTTCTTTGTGTGCAAGCTAACTTAGTTTGTCAATAAGATGTTTGGAAATTTTGTAAATAACTTTTACTCGAGTGTCGTGTCGTTGATTGTGACTCGGGTGGAGTCATTCGGTAGAAAACATGGCTCTGGTCGAGTTATCATAACATCTTTTCTAACGTGACTCGAGTCGAGTCATTGACTCGAATCACGCTATCACTGCCACTGAGTCACCCCACCAGACTTTTTTAACCGTTTCCTTCAGAACCTGATGTTAGCAGGTCTTGATTTTTCTCTCACTGCTTGATTCCTATTTGATGATTAGTGGATGCAGTTTTATAGCTTCTGTGTTGTTTCAGTGTTTGGTACCCCCCTGTGTTGTCTGCGTTTATCATCTAACACCTGCTCTGTAATGCGGTATGACTCACCATTTTCTGTGTTATGCGAGTACCCTTATGAATTTATTTGTTTATGAGCAGATACGAAGTCCATAATATGAACACACACACTCTACAGAACGCAGGTCGATAAAAACAGACAAAATAGAACGTAGTACAAGGCATTGAATCAGGCAGAATCACAGGGTTACAGACACTTATTGCAACTGCATTGAAGACAGAACCATAGGGTCACAGACACATTCTTACTGTCTGGCTCACAATAAATATTATTATGCTGTGTAAATTGATACACTTCACCTGTGGAGATTTTTTGAGAAAAGAAGATACAGTATCCTTTGATTATCCTCCCCATGAAAAATTTCTGTAAGCGTCCCTTTCCCACTTTGAGGACCACTGAGCGATGAACTTGAAGCCTAAATTATGTAAACGATGTCGGCAACAGAGAATATCCCATTGTAAGTTTTAATATCGGATTTTATATTTCGTGGTATAACTGTTTTCATTCGGATAAATAAACGTAAAAACGGCTAGTTCGACTCAGAGAAGCGATTACTGTGCTGTTCCTGATGATTTTCAGTTTTATTGCTTGGTAGTTGTTTTGTTTTTTCTTCATGAGTTTCCCGAATAAACCGGTTTGATGTGGCCATGCTCCGCTGATTGCCTCTTCCTCATCTCTGACGCCCTGCGCGGTTTCTAATAACAACGCATACAGTATGGAGGATCTACCATTACTCATTAGGGTGCTAAGTCAATTTTCATGGTAGCGTGTAGCTGAAAAAAAGCAATTTTTCCCGCTTTTTTGAAAGGGAACTAGGTCTTAGCAGGATTTTTCACCATGCATCAGACCTTGGAAATCTATCTTGCAAGAAAGAAACGAGTTCCTAGTCATTATAAGTGAGTGTTGTATACATGAATAAATATGTTTATGAACATGAGTGAATCATTATACCTTTGCTTATTCAACCTCATTCGCTGATGCTATATCATGTGCCTTGTGGAACATACATGTAACTGGGGTACTGCATTATAGTCCGTGATGATTGTATAACATCTTCATGATTTTTGTAAATAACATTGGTTTGGTTTTGCACACGGCTACACGCTTTCGTTCTGAAATGTTGTGTTTATTCAATTGCATTGCTCTCTGCCTCAACCTTGTATATTGTTGCTTACTTCTCTTAATTATTTGCATGATTCACCTGCTCATCTGCACATACTTAACTCTTCACCCATTGCTTACCCACCATCATCTGTGTGTTATATAAATGATGGTTATATGTATATGATTTAACATTTATGTTTCTTTAATATATGTTGGTGTAAATTGAAATATCATGGGGTTGGGATTATTTTTGTTCATGTTTGCAATGGTTCCCCTTTCATTTGTTATTTTTTACTTTGGGGTATATGGCTTACTTTACTAGTTTTTTGTTTGCATCTGGTGTTTTGCATAATACCTCACATTTTCTGTAATTCCTTGTGTTTCCTGGGTTATCATTTAGGCAGTGGGTACAAGTATGCCTATCGATCTTGATATTTGAAACCTTATTAATACGCCACCTGCAACATGACAGTAACGCACAAGGAGAATACAGTTAAGCTTGGTAGAACCATAGTAAATGCAAAAAGGCAAACCTAACCCTAACCGTAGTCCTAACCCTAATGCTAACCTAACACTAATCTTAATGCTACCCTAACACTAACCCTAACCCATAAACCTAACCCCTGAACCTAAAACTTGGAAAGTTTTGAAAAAAGTAAAGAAAAAGAAATCGCATGAATTGAAACATGCAACAACCACTACTACCAAAACGAAAGTTGGCAGGTAAGAGTCTAATTGAAAACCTTTGGCACAGCAGATGTTAAACGTATCTGCTACGCTACAACGTTGATGCCAATTGAATACCAAACTCAGCATTTTATTTAAACTACGTCATGCAAAGCGTATCCATTGTCACTACCTACCATTTATCATATGTAGTTTACCAATACAGTGGAGCTGATTACATTTGGCGATAATTAGCATTGCAGCAAGAAAAAACAAATTAGTGCAAGCACACCAGGGCATTCAAGGAACCAGAGGTTTATCAAGTCGATTTCAAACAGTAAGCATACGCTGTCGCTTCTTCTAGGCTTACAAATTAAGTCATTTTGGAAAAAATTTGGTAAATGGACTACTGTTTCAGTTTATGAGTTTTAAGCTTGACATTTTAAAAATACACAATAGCCCATGAAGACTGCAGCTGATCATTGTTTTTATTTAAGTACTTGTAGTATTCACAGTTTGATTTTGCTTGTTGAAACATATTTGAATGCAAAACAGGACAAACACATTAGGCCTAACCAGGTTAGTTTTATTTAAGCTCCATTGTATCAAATTCTTTGTGACAAGTGTTTTTTTTTGCAAAAATGATACACTGTAGATCACAGATATTTGTCAGGGTGGACATTGTTAAAATAGTTTTATTGTAAGGTCAACAGAATAAAGAGCACCATGTTGCACAATAAATGAAGCTGAAAATGCAATGGTAAGAACAATTTCTTATTGCAATTTATTACTACAGTTCCAAATGTTTTGAAACTTACAGTACCTAAGCAAAATTCTAAAACTTGAAGATTTGTGGTTTCACTGCTCACAGTAAAATATTTGTTTTCACCAGTCCAGTTGCATCAATATGTAACCACCAACATGATCTGCTATTTAGTAATAATTAAATTATATTGCCATGGTATATACTCATCAGATGCCATGAGTTGTGATGCCAGCATTATTCTCAACAATTTAGGTATAAACGATTGTGGACTTAGGCAGATATTTGTCTTTACAAGACAACATAAAAATTTTTACCCATCTTAGGCCAAAACTGTTTGAATAATGGTCTACAGGTTAAATGTGTTCTGTACACGCATTTCACATGGTCTATGACTTCAGTTCCAGATTGTGGTGTATACAGCCTGCCAAAGCCTGGATTACCTTTCTTTTGGAGTGATGGTGGTTTCTCACTACTCAAGACATTATTCCATTGTTTTTTCATATATTGACAGTGAATATTTTTTGTGTGACAATGAAGATTGTTATGTACAGTATGTTTATGTATACGTTTTATGGTTAAAAATATTAGAAAGGTTTGCTTATCCACAGGCGCGCTTTCACAAGAACAAATTTCACCTTATTTGGAAAAAGTTAAGACATTCCTGCCTTAGGCTATGCTTGTTATGGCATTCTGGCTAAGTTGCTGAGGAATCTGCAATGGAGGTTGCAGAATCTGCAACCTCCAATGAAATCAAGCATTTCTGTGTATGCATGTATGAACTTTAAAAAGTTCATTTCTTGTAAATAAGACTTAATTTTAACTGTTCTGCAGCAGGGATGCATATAATGGAATATCAAATCCTATGGATTCAAATCATTCAGTATTCAAATCGAAAAATCAGAGTTTTTTCGAATATTTAGATTTGAAATAAATTTGCATTAAATAAATGTGAAAAATTGCAAAGTTGGGAAAACAAAAAAATTCAATAAATTTTGCAGTGACAATCTTCGCGCTCCTGAGTAAGAGAAAGAAACACTCAACAAGCTCGCGGCACTGCGTAGTGATGTAACACGCTAATTAACAGGTCGTGTGATCGCTGATTGGCATTCAAAACCTCTGTGCAATCAGCTCATTTTGCTCCTAACAAATTATTCCAGAATAGGATTCGAAATAAAGATTCCGGAATATTCCAGAACCTCTAAATGTTTCATAATGCACATCCTTATTCTGCACTGAAATATGTTCATTCATTTTAAGTTTTTTTCAAAATAGTTTTTAATTCCAGTGGGATGATTTCTAACATCACCTTATAGTTTAATAAGTCAATGTTATCAAACAAATAAGAGGCTGGTATTATGACCACTGCAGAATAGGGATGTACATTAAAGAAAATAATGTAAACATACATAACGTTGACTTAGCTTACATGTAAGCAATATACTGTATGACTGCAACCATTTGGAAAACTGTGCCGTAAACAAGAAGAGTTCTTTGCCATGTAGAGGTTTAATATTTTTACTAGAATATCAGCATTTTGAGCAAGTGCTAAATATTAACTATCGACATAAGCTTCCACTGAAAACAAAACAAATAAACACTGACTCTGCTGATTTCAAAGGCACTCAAGAAAAATAAGTTTCAATATCTGACGTTAATGAACACTTCAGAGTTATTGTAGTGTTGGGTATGACATTCCAAACCTATGGTGAATTATTTTCTTGAAGCCCATTTATGGAAAGTTAGGGTGATTGTTCCAAAGTAAGCTGGCATATGATGGCAGGCAATAAGATAGCTTGCAGAAATGTAGCCAAAATCAGTCACTTGTGTACCAGTTGAAAAATGAACTGTTCGATAACATAAAATTTCATATTCACGAATCATTCTCATTAGCATCTGAAACAAATACACCAGTTAATGGCATGACTGTTAAGTGGATGGATCTGTTAAATGAATCTGAATTGTCCATTGATTTGTAGCCTTTCATCGTTTAATTACAATTTCTTTTCAAGCAAGTACAAAGCCTGTGAAGGTGAGATGTTTGTTTTGAATGTGCAGATTTTGCCCTCAACCCACTTTCGTTGCTCATAAAATTTCATTGTTGTAAATCTTGTAAAGGACTAGATATGCTATATCTGTTGAAGTAGTTTTGAATTTTTGCATGAATTTTTTCAGGTAAAGCCATAATAGTGGCTTTTATTGTTGCGGTAGTGATTTAGGTTTTGGTCTGTGAAAAATTTGCCAATTTGATGCAAACACTTAAGCTTTGCACAGCAACTAAAAAAGCATTATCATTCCAACTGTACATTCAAGATGCTAGTTAAAATATATTTTAGTATTATTGCATGTTGTGACAATGAATTGGCGTAATTGTCATATGCAAAAGTCACTAGTGATTGATTCATGTGTAGTACTATTAATACCATTGATGTTACTGATGCCATTAGGTATGTAACAGCATTATCAATCCTAGATGCATTTTAATTGCTGTTTAAGCCAGGGGTGGGGAACCTGCAGCCAGCGTGAACATTTGATATGGCCTGCATCAGAACTTTCGTTACCCACGTTAGAGCACAACATCGTATCAAAATGAAGCTCCACGATAAGCAGGTACTTAGGTAATAAGTCAAGAGAAGTCACTCTTCCTCATAGCTAGATAAAGGTAGAATTTTAGGATAAGATTAATTGATTTTGCGGCCTGCCAGCGATAATGCACAATTCATGCAGCCTGTGATAGTAAATAGGTTCCCCACCACTAGTTTAAGCAAATCAATGGAAATGTTGCGAGTTTGAAACAAACTTTCTTGTTGAAAGTACTTTATACACAGGTCTTATTCAAATGTTTTTCTAAATGGTGTACATGTACAATTTTTTGACCACGTGAAATATCTTGGTGTGTGGATAAATGCATCATTGAAGGATGATGATGATATTCAGAGACAAGTAAAATCACTATACTGTGCAGCAAACAAACTCAGAGGCACTTTTGATGAGTGCTCTCCTGCAGTAAAAAACACTCTATTTCATGCCAATGTATGCTTGCCAATTGTGGAGCAAATACATACAGACCAGTATGAAGCGCTTACGTGCTGCATATAACAATGCCTATCAAATTATGCATTACATATCCAGAAATGTTAGTGTTCGCCCACACCAGGTTAGCCATTGTGTCAAGACCTTTGAAGCGATGCTGAGAAACAACATGTATCGATTTTTTATGTGATGCACATCTTCAACCAACTTTTTTACTCGATCGCTTCAAATGTCTGATGCGTTTTACAAATCTTCATTTTTCCTCAATTATTCAATGCTCCTGTATGGTGGAGACCAACTGTAATAGTTGTCTGGGAATTGTTTCAGTGTTTGCGTCTCATCAGTATTGCTTTTGTGCAGTAAAAATATGAGGATACTGTGTACACACTAAGCATAAAAAAA
>JGI24159J19872_10010340_pt1 | contig 12235 bp, 6 predicted proteins | sample Ectturendosymbi4_FD_19872 | JGI IMG/M metagenome (IMG submission 19872)
TTTTCTATTTTCCATTTTCCGCTTGTTCTTTGGCGTGAGTTGTTTTCTTATTAGGGTGGAGATATTCCATTATTTTCCACGAACGTGCTCGAAGTACAGAAGGCGGGTGCGCTTCGCGCCCAGAGGTGGACGACGATGACCTAGACACGTCGGAGTATTATAGGGATGCTCAATCTTTCCGAGCCCTGAGAAAGCGAAAATCGAAAAACTGCTGGCTCCGGTGAAAGTTGCAGCAAACCCAAACAAAGCCGTGGATTTGCTCCGGGTTGTTTTAGAAAGCAAGACAGGCAGGGAGTTAAAAGCTTATAGCCCTGTGTTGATTCATAACTGCCTTGAAAAGTGCATAGGCTCGTACAAGGGTTGCTCTCCGTTGCGAAATGGCAATCTGATTGTGAAATGTTGCAGTGTGCAGCAGACGACTACGCTTCTACAATGCACGAAGCTGACAGATGGTGCCGTCTCGGTCGAGATAGCGGCTAGTTCGTTGCGACCGTTCGGCGCACGGGGCATTATCTATAACGTACCTTTAGATATCTCCACAGACGATCTCGTGGCATGCCTTGCTAGACAAAGGGTTAAATTTGTGAAAACGTTTTCGTTTCAAAAGTAGTCAATTCTTCTGAGTTGAAGGATTCTAAATCTTTTTTTTCTGGAGGTTACTACTGCTGACCTCCCTGGTGAAGTGAACATTGGATACTTGTTTTTCCGCGTGAAACAGTGTTCCGAGACCATTACGGTGTTTTAAGTGTATGGGCATGTGGCTGGCCATTGCCGAGGTAAACTGCGCTGCTCAATTTGCGGTGACGAACATAAGTATAGCGAGTGCAGCGCTGCTGGTCCAATGTCCAAAGTGTGGAGGCGGTCACTCCGCGAAAGATAAAATCTGCCCGAGATACAAAATCCTGAAACTTAAAAAACAGAGGCGAAACTATCCTATGCTGATGCCTGTAAAGCACAGAGTTGACAGAAGTCCTCCCGTTCCGAATATGGTTTCACAATCCGCTTTTCCCCCTCTTCCGAAAAAGACAGGAGTAGATCGTCCACAAGCAAGATCTATTGTTGGTGCCGCTCCATTTCCGCATGCCGCTTGTGTCCCACCGGATCAAGACGAGGTGATCATTACTGAACAACTTGATTTTTCCAGCCTCTTGGTTGACCTTCCTCGCCATTTTAGCGGAAGTCATCAGGCAAGCCATGTTGGCAAAAGACAACAACGAGAGTATTGGACGTATGTCAAATTATCACTAAGGCAGCTGGTGACCGCATGGGTCTACCAGTAGATGCCGACCAGTTCCAACTTCTTTCTAGTTAACCATGGGTTTTTCAATACTATGGAATTTCCGCTCCATCTTTAAAAAATTGCATGAATTTAAAAACTACCTTTCTGCACTAGGACGACTTACCTGATGTACTCTGCATCCAAGAGTCGTATCTGACACCAATATCAGCAATTCGTAAAGACCGGCCTCTTTCCAAAGGAAGAGGTGGTGGCCTAATGGTTTGTGTCAAGACGTCTTTAGATTTTTCAAACATTGATGTCACTACTCATGCCAGCAGCAGGAAGTTTTAGGCATTGCTGTACACGGTTTTTCCATATTTAACATTGACAACCCCTTGACCTCCACCTCAATTTTTTTAACCAACTTTGCAAAAGTTATTCTCTGTGGTGATTTTAACGCTCACCACGGGATGTGGGGAAGCGAGTACACAAACTGTAGTGGCAGTTCTTTGGTAGAGGCTCTCGATGTACACGATTTTGTCCTAAACACTACTACGCCAACGCATTTTTCACTCACTGGACGTAATGCATGGAGCCTATTAGACTTGGTCCTTGTCTCTAGCTCATGCACAGTAACAACAGTGACCATTCTATTCTAATAAATGTCAATATGAACACCAAACCGGAAGACCATGGTGTCCCGAAATGGAACTTCTCCAAAGCAGACTGGCAGAAATTTAGCGCCGCCTGCGATGAAACTTTTGACTTATTTCTCCATTTCACTGAGCTACGCCTACTGCCTCTTTGAAACTAGTGTTCGCGAAGCTGCTCTGGAAGCTGTTCCACAATCCAAGAAGTCTCTTAAAGTCGCTGTTCCNTGGTGGAATAAGCAGTGCGACGTTCCTGTGAAAAAGAAAAAGCATGCCTTCAACAGAATGAAACGGACTTGGCTTTTCAAGCACCTTGCGTGTGGGAGAAGACATTACTCGATACAATACATGTTAGAATAAAGACGTTAAAGGTAACGACATTGGTATATGCACACGCATGTTCTAGCAATACCATCAAGGTCATCGATATACCCGTTATTTAATTAGAGATTAGTCATGCACAAGTTTCAGAAGTACACATAATAATCATTTGGGGTCTGAAGAGGTTGGCGAGAACGCTGAGGTAGGGTGCTGCCAGCGCCAAGAGGTCTGATGTTTGTGGTTGTGCTTGTACTCAACGTTATGTGCATCACGTGTCGGTGGTTGGTCAAAAACAGGAAATCGTTCCGGGCGAATAGACACGCGGCGACGTTTGTACGATACAGCGATTAGATCAACAATTGGAAAAACAATCGTTTGCAGTCCTTCCGCCATTCTGTTATCAGGGCTTTGGAAAACTCCGAACACCAACAGTGTAGAACACTGGCTCTTCGGTTTTGCATATCCACGTTTTCGCATCAGCAATAAGTAAAATGAACCGGGTGATTCTGCCCAACACAATCTCAACATGGATTTTTCTCAACATGAATTTTTGTGTGTGATATACACAGTACGTGATTTTAAAGATTTTTTTTTATAGTTGACCATAAACTGAGTGCACTTTTGGTTTCTTTGTTTTTGTTTCGTTTTGAACTTATGTTTTGTGCTTCACCTGTAATATTGAAACTTGACAGTCATTGAATGCAGGCTGGGCTTGAGTGACTGCTTTAGCGGTCTTTCGCCCAATCTGTGCTGTTTGTTTCAAGCTTTGTCGATTGAAATGTGTTTTATTGCTGAGTACTCACAGCGCAAACATGACTTGACTTTTCCAAAATCCCGGCGGAGTGAGTTGTGCATTGCTAACAACGCATGATCCTAATGTTGCCAATAAAGTGCACGTCATTTGTTTACTTGCTTGGCAGAACTTTCAGCCTTGCGATAATCTTGATGGCGGCCTGTGCTCGAGGTGACGAGCGTGCGAGACGCCTTATGAAGAGCACAGATTCACAAAAGTGCTGAACACAAATTAAAGACTGGAATCGGAAACCATGCATTTGGGTATACGGCAGCGGTCGAATTGGTGCTTCAGACAATGAGCATCTGCAAGCGCAGTTGCGTACCGTAAGTCAGGGGCGGGCAATTAATTTGGCTCCAGGGTCACTTTGAGACGGTCGCGATCAGCGGAGGGCCATAACTTCTGGAAATAGAAACAAATCCCGGTTCAAGTTAGCCTCAGCACTAACTTTTGCTGTATTGAGTTGGAGGATATTTTAGATTTGAATATTTTCGTGAGTGCTTCCGCGGGCCACTGAAAACGCTGTGGCGGGACACATTCTGCCCGCGGGCTGCTGTTTGCCCACCCCTGCCGTAAGTCATCTACCACGTAATATTTGAAAAGCATTGGAAAAGAATCAACAATGACAAGATGATCTTTTCGAGTAAACTCACGCAGATTTACACCACGTCTTTTGCGACAGAATATTTTGCCTGCGTTCTGTTGCTGTAGGAACTCATGTGGCCATTCATGGCGAGGGTTCGAATCCCATCGCAGCTACCATATTGATCGCATGAAAATAATGTAATGAAGAGAACTGAGAAACTGCGAGCAACGAGCAAAGGTTAGAAATAAGAGATTACGTTTTTGACAAGACAGGGTATTTAATTAACACTGTAAATGTCGGAATCGTGTTTTTTGTCAATATTGCATTCCAACATGAGTCAATAATTGAAAGGGCTGTCAGTTTATATCAACCCAGCCAAACTGTTGGCAGGAACAAAAACCCAAATTTGAAGGACAAGTTCGTTGGCTGCCGCCGACGCCGCTATTGCAAACGAGCTGCACAAACCGGTCAAATAGTTTCATCGTGGCGGGCGAGTCATTTACGATAAATAGAACATGACGCAATTGCAAATTCAGATGCAGGCTCTGACATTGGGTCTGTTCATTGACAAGCTGTTCGTTGTCAAGATCGTGAGAAGTCAGGTGCCTACGTCATTTTATATGACTTGGTTTTCATCTGTGTATTAACCGATGTCAAGTGACATGCAGCTTGTGCTTGAGCCATCTGATTCTGCTGGTTGCTTGCATCTTTCGAAAACGATTTTGGTGATGCATGACGCCGAAAGACCTGTCACTCAATCTAATAATAGCGAAGCATCAGGCGGAAACACTTGCATTTCGTATGACATGCAGACGTCTTCTGACTCTCCGACGACCTCCTGGCATTCCACTGTCGTCTCATTACTTGTTGAATCGCGTGCATTCGTCTCAGTTCAGCTCACATGACTGCACGTGCGCAACAGTGTCAATCATCTGTGAAACGCGAGGTGAAAAATACATCCTTCGAGAACATTCGCAGTGTTGTTTTGTGAAATGTGAAAACACATGCAAAGAGTTGTTGGTTCGCCTTAACGGCCCAACGCATCAACAAAGTACAGCATGCACGATCATCTTGCAACGCAGGGGCAGCTCGCAGTGATTACCCGGAGCGGCTGTGAGGAGGAGGCACAAACTGGTGGCGGGTTGTTTTAAGACACCGTTCTCTGTGGGGTCGGAAACAGTACGTACGCAGTCCTTATCATCAGGAATTGTTTGTAGAATGCGGCCTGCTAGTAGCCGTTGGCCGCTTGGAGGAGCAACAGATCAGCAAATCCTGGGAAAAGTAATGGGAACGCTGAGCTCTGTCACACTGGACCCAAATTCTGTCACTTTGTTCTTCGCAATTCAAATGTGTTCTCTTGCGATTTAATTTCTTTGCGTTTCTCATCATCAGTGCAAACTCATGTTCACTTACAAGTTCGCCACACAGTAAAATCGTGATAACAGTGAACCTTGCGACAGAAAGAAAACCACAAACGGGGAGTTGAAGTTAGTCATTATGAGAACCTAAAATCATCAATTGTGACGAGTGCTCCACTGTTAGGAACAATACATGGGCGGAAACTCATATCCGAGGCACTTGTAGAAATTTAAATTCCTACCTCAAACCGTTGTTGCTTGCTGCTTTCGGAAAGTGAACTTAACGTAAGCAATATATCTGCAACTTGCCCGCTGACCTCGGACGTTCTTCCATGTCATGGTAAAATGAACCAACAGCGCTACAATGTAAAAAACATCAATTTCAAACGAAGTGATTACATGATTCTTATGTCATGATTTGTGCATTTGTGTCATGTGTATTGTTATGTCACGATTGGTGCATTTGCAGCTGGGATAACGCACCTTTTTGTCGCTCTCCCCTAATTAACGTTAATGTGAGGAATCGTTACATTTACAGAATTGTTGACTATTTGGAAATTTTGAGATCTAGGATTGAAGTCAGTGATCGATTTTTTGCAAACGAACAAATATGAATCAGTAGCCTACAGGGGTTTTTGATTGTTATCATAAACAATATGTTTCTATGAAAGTACTGTATGGTAGTGGTTCCCAAAGTATGGGTTGCGACCAAAACAAGGGCGGCGAAGGGCAAAAAAATCGGTGGCGCCAGGCGGTTCAAACCTGAGTTATGTATTTGCAACGTTACCACTGCTTGTGGTGTGTCTTCAACATAGGTACCTGAGAAAAGAGTAGATTGCTGACATTGAAAACGAACTTAGCCACTTTCTGCCAAAAACATCCATACAATCAGTATTTTTTTCATTTTAACATACGCNNNNGAGTAGATTGCTGACATTGAAAACGAACTTAGCCACTTTCTGCCAAAAACATCCATACAATCAGTATTTTTTTCATTTTAACATACGCTGTTTGAGGTTGTGTCGCGAGATGTTCACCAAACTCAGATTTGAGAGCAGAGTACTGCGCTCCGGTCTGGCACCGCTGTGCTCAAACCAGCCCCTTTGATCCCGTCATGAACAAACCGTGACTGCATGCCTACACCAGCGGACAATCTTCCTTTTCTCGGCGGCATGCAACTTGCTGAGCTACGTCGCAAAAGAGCCACACTGTCTCTAGCACGCCGTGCCATGGAGCCTAGACATCTGCTCCACTCAGTTCTCACCCGTTCATTGGGTGGGAAGCACGGCATTTTAAATCGAGACACTCGTTTGTAACCACCGCACGACAACTCACCAGCTCATCCGACGCCAATAACAGACGTGCGGCGCTTTGGACGGATCACCGATGAAATAGGGAGTGGTTGGAGAGCACGACGGGACTCCATACTTGCATCCCTGACAACGGCATCCACTCTCCTGGAATGGCCCTGCCAAGAACAGCGTGGGTCCGCGGCTTAACTGCCTCCGCACTGGTTTTGGACGTTTCCTCTCCTGCTTACACAAATGGGGTGCGATTCCTTCTGCGGCTTGTGAGTGTGGCGCAGAGGTACAGACCGCGGACCATGTTGTTTTTCACTGTCCGATCCATCGACCTTCCCTTGGAGCGTATGACCTGACGGTTCTGGACAGAGATGAGCTGAGTCACATTTTTTAGATTCCGACTCCATTCCTGTTTAGAGACTCCTGCTCCGACTCCGAAAGTTTGAAAACATTAACTGCAACTCCTGTTAAAACTCCTAAATTTTCCAAGTAGCTCATATCAAATAGGCCGTTTCTATTTTACGACACGAGGAAAAACGCTACTGGAGCTATTTTGCCAAGCCGAACACGATTGGTTTAAGTAGTCACATGACAAGTTCAGAATGCATGACCTGCTTTGTTGGGCGTGACGTCTGTAATGGCTTAGTCTGACATGCATAGATGAGTGTTGTCATGGTTTCAGTGCTGTGGCAGGTCATGGTTTCAGTGCTGTGGCAGATTGTTAGCGGCTTCTTGTCTGCATTGCATGAACTGCAGGCTAAACCCTAACCTTAAATCCTAACCTTAAAATCTGACCCTAAACCCTAACCCTAAATTTTAACCTATTGTCTGTTTGTGTATGGTACTTGTCATGTCACCATTTCAACCAAACAGGTTTGACTTAAGACAAAATAGCCCCAGCACAGTTTTTGCCTCATGAAGCGAAATAGACGCTACCTATCAAATATTCGTCTTTAGATACCAGACATTCTAAATAAGATTTGTAAAATTTCAACTGTTGAAACACTAGTTCGAACTTGCAATTATTAGTCAGATAGCTGACAATTATTGTATCCTAAATGAGCTTCAATGTTCAATCTTTGCAAAGGACTGATTTTAAATCTTCAAGGTCAACAGCTGATCACCTGTTTTATGAACATTAAGTCCTTCTTCAATTAACAATGTGCTCAGACAAAAATATGACTGCACTAAACTAAGCCACTGAAATAAAAGCAAACCTTACCAAAGCATTGAACAAGGTGTACAGTTTACTTAATTTACAATCCCTTGCAATTTAATGAATGCAATATTACTATATAGCTGCAAAACAATTTAATGTGATATTTAGGCTGCAATTGTCAAAGCAAACTGCCAACATTGTTCAGTATAGCTCCAAAATGGAAGCAGAGATTGGCCTATGCAAGTAGTGACTAGACTACAAATCTGCACAATGTAAATTAATTTTCTATTGCTGTACATTACTTCTAACGTGTCAAATTCCATTACTTTAGCCTAGGTCATTTTTGCACACTCTTACAACTTCATAGTCTGTGTTGTTGACCATGACTCTTTGTCATACGTTTTGTGCTTTTGCCCACATTATTAGACCTTCAGTCACGGCCCCGACATAGGGAAGTGCCGCCCCAGGGCGAGTCGAATAGTGCTTTCCCCCGAGTCGAAAAGTGCCGCCAATCTAATTTCAGGTTCATTCGTGAAAGACCATTTGCTATTCCTTCTTTTCACCAAAGTGTCGCCCCGGGGCATTTCCCCCCTGAGTACCCCTTGTCGGGGACCTGCCTTCAATATAATGGTTGCTGCATGGTTTCTACATTCCCAAACTGTGTTGCCACTCACATATTTTGCATATGCACTGACACTATTATTAGCGGTGAAATGCGCGTTGTTTCCACCCAGTGTCACACTATACTGACACATTGCAACGTTGACGTTGATCCGAAAGCACGTTTCGATCAATTCCATTATGTTTGAGCACAACAAACATCACTACGGAAAATTTAACAGCTCCTTTAAAACTTTTGATTGGCTCTTATCGTACAGATCTTAGCGTTGACTCTGGATTCGGCTCCTGTTCCTGGTAGAACATAAATCTTTGACTCCGGCTCCTGCTCCAGTGTATGAAGCAAATTGCGGCAGGAATCCACTCCGGTCTTCTAATCCTTGATCATCTCTGGCTCTGGATGACGAGACATCGAATGGCTTCTCAACCCCTGCCCCAAGATCAAGGGTGGCCTAGTAGTGAACTCGCTCTGACGATGAAGAGGAAGCCCTTTTCCGATAGAAGCAATGCAACATGCATCTTCACTAAGGTGATTCAGTCAGTCTGACTTTGACTGACTGGTTTATTAGATCAACTAAATACTGGAAATGTTCCTCTATATTTTGTAACAGAGTAAAACTCGGCAGTCTTCTGAAGTAGCATAAAAAGCATCAAAAACGACATCAACAGAATCACTGCGTTGAAATTTCTGGTTTCGCTTCGTGTTTTGTTTTGAATTTGTTACATCCTGCAGACATCCTGTGGTTTGAAGATTCCATTCATACTTCCTGTTCCGCATTGCGGAAAAGTACAATGACACTTCAGTCCGATGCTGGTTGTTGAAGATCAGAACATTTCAACCAGACGCGCAACCAGGGGGGCATTTGGGGCATTTGACCCCCCAGAAGGTTTCAAAACGTTGCACAGCAATTTTGACATTCGCAGAAACTTCCAAGGAATAAACATGAAAGTTTATATTCTAATCATTTTTAAGAAAATTCTTATTTGAATTTTTCTTTGTCCTACTGGTTGATTACCTCCTTACAAGATTTATCTCGATACAGACCATATGATCGAAAATTTCGTAATTGATTGGTATTTAACCACAGATATGCTGGAATTGTCAAAACGTAGGAGATTGTTTAAAATGTTGATATTTCTAACGCATTTTTTACGTATCCTTTTGTTCGTGTACCACTTTTTTCTGAGACAGGCCTCAATTTGGCCTCACGAAACTTTATAACATTAGGTATTGTTGAACCGTGCAAACTGCTGAAACTTACAAAGTGATAAGAGAAATTTTGACACGTTGGTTGTTATTAAAAACGTTTGTGGCCACTTTAAACCGCTTGTTCTTCTACGACCTTTTGATTATTTTTGTTAGGGGCAAAACGGATCACCATTATTAACGTAGTACATTTCTTTAAACAACGTTGTTTAGTTGCATTTTCGGTTCGAAACCCGATAGTTTTTAACTAAATTTAGCGTGAGAACTTTTTCACGTCTTAGTGTCTTCCTGAGTTGGTACCAGTACCACGGCTTGGGAAAAACGGTTTGGTAAAGTGTCATATGAGTGCCAGTCAAGTGTTGAACGTACCTACCTACAACACCACTTTGACTCCAAATAACGCTTTACCAGACCCTGACGTTTGCAACCAATGCAAGCCCTGAAAGCTCATAGTCTTAAACTTGCTTCTAAAAACTTTCGCACAACTCACGGATGCCAGGAAAAGCCGTTTCACCCCAAACACACCTGATCCGTTACGCGCCAAAGGCACAAGACACCTGATCCGTAGTCCCCGAAATGGTAGCATTCAAAGATCCGCTCGCCCTTGACATAGGCTCTCCGTCAAGTTTGGGATCTTCATTTGTGATAGAAATTCAAACACACGCTAGAAGAATAGGGTTAGAACGAATTTGCTAAAACAAGACGAAAAGTTAGGCAGATTTACTCATAGTACCACACTAAAACCAAGACTGCACTAGTTGAGTATGGAACCAGGTGTTTGCATTAGGCCACTAATTTTTACTCTGTCCTATCGTTCGGCCTGCATCTTGATCAAAACTGAAAAGTTCTCATTTTCGGAAGTGTTGCGAAGAGAACATTATCTGTGACCGTTTGCGAAAAAGTTGTACCACGGTTGAATAAGCACGATGACGTCATCGAATGAAATTTCATGAAAATGACTCCCCCCCGAAATGAAGAGCTGGTTGCGCCCTTGATTGCAGTAGTGCTGCTTTTTCATAGATTTCATGAAACGTTTGTCGGGAAAGTCTCTTGCCACAGATCGCAGGTGCGATAGCTGAGTTACAACCAGCGTTGATATGGAGTGTGGGAGTTTGCAGTTACTTGGCGGTTCTATCGATTGCAGTAAAAGACTTATTTATTATCAGAAGCGGACGGGCACTTATACTCCAACGTATCGTGTGTTGAATTCAACTTCACCATATCCTTTTGCTCAAAGTTTTGGACATTGCTGTAAAATAGATAATTTGACGGTGAAATAGTAAACCGGTGTGTTCATCAAAGTTTTGTTAACTCACTGGCATCTATGTCCTGCTTAAAAATACGGAAGAAATATGCAACCTAAACGTTTAGGAAGGATTTTGATAATATTCTGATGTTTTAGTACCCGCGAGCAACCAAAAAACTTCGGAAAAATGCAAACATTTTTGTCTCATTCTTGTACACAAAGCACAAGCACTGAATGATAAAAATTTATTAACAAACAAAATTTCAACGAGATATGCTGAAAAAGTTCGGAACTTTATTTTTCGGGCAAAAATGGGTTTCGCTCTCTTGACAAACTCAAGCAGAAGTAACTTGAAATGAACAGGATCATTTTTACAAAACGGTGAAAACGAATCGAATGATAAAAATATTGACGTCGCAATTCTTGCACAATCTCGCAGCTGGATGCTTTGCAGAAAACAGCAAAATATGTTTGCTGCAGGGGGCGTAACGAGAGGTGTCAAGGGGGCGCATTTCCCCGGGCGTCGAGTAACTATGTGGCGCCAAATCACTGTGGGAGGCGCCGAATGGCTGCGGGGGGCGCCGAAAAGTCCCAATGATGTCACAAGTACTTTCTTCAACACAGTACATTTGCTTCCGAAAGACCTCAGTTTCGAACATGGGGGCGCCAAACTTGCTTCTTGCCCCGGGCGCCATTCAACTTCGTTACGTCCCTGGTTTGTTCCTTAGTTTTCCTTCAGTTTAAGCACCACTTGCACTTACTCTTTGCTAAGTACTGCGTAGTGAACATTAAAGCAAGCGTAACTCTCAACATGCAAGAATAGTTCACATGATCTGTTCATTTCTAGAGGGTCACAATCCATCGGTGGTTTCACTTTCACTAGAAGGATAGTTATCATGTCTTTATGCTGTTTGCCAAGAGTGAAAAAACACTATTCAAAAAAACTAGATAAACTGAAAAGGCAGCGCAATAATTTACAAAACAGGGCACGTTATTTTGCGCTTATCGCACTGTCGACAAGAAATGGAGAAATGATTGACGCAATAAGAGACTGCGAAGCGAATATAAAGCAATTGTAATATTATTTGAACAAAAACCATCTTACTCCTTCCACAAATGTCAGCACAATTGCACTTTTTATTATGTCAAGAAAAAAACATAAATAGCTTTATTCTGTTTGCATTTAAACCATCTTGAAATACTACGGCAGTTTCGCAGCAACTCGCATGTTTTTGAGAAATATGCGCCTTTAATTCAGATTTGAGATATTAAGCTACGATCCGCTTCTTACTGTTGCTGTTTGTGGTCAGGGCCACGATTTAACGAGGTCATGTGTAAGCTATTCAGAGAAATGAACGTAAAAGTTTTATTGATTACGTATCAAATAATCCTCAGGCAGGTTAAACCTTGCCCATCTGGGGGGGTGCAAGAAGAGCAATGAGAAATGTTACCGAATTTTTATAGCGAGCGAATGCTGTAAATAAAAGCTTATATCCAAAGTTAAACCGATGCTCTTTGTGCAAGTACCAAAGTGAATGCGAACCAGGACAATGCGTTAGGGAAAGCCTATCAACGTGCCGGGGAGGAGATGATCACGTAACATCAGCCTCCTCATGTTTCTAGGTTTGGTTTACGCGCTTGGTAACCGGAGTTTCTGCCTTTTCGTTTTCAGTCAGACACACCTGCAGCAACATCACTGCAGTTCTTTTGCTATGCACTGAGGATGATAACAGTAGTTATCGAAACGTTTGCAAGATGTCAGTTGTATCGTTTGCTT
>JGI24159J19872_10010342_pt1 | contig 12235 bp, 4 predicted proteins | sample Ectturendosymbi4_FD_19872 | JGI IMG/M metagenome (IMG submission 19872)
GGCATTGCAGCTCCTCACATAATTGACTCAATTTACCCAGGTATGGTAAAAATTCATCAGTATTAGCTCTACTGCAGTATGGTAGATACACATTAATTAAAAAAACTGGGGCCAAGGAAAATGTAGTGGGGACATCATAAATGTCTCTCCTCCAGGGCCTATGAGAGGAGGGTCCAGTAGGAACATTTTTTCGGGGCCCGACAGCTACGGAGGGGCCCGAGAGTGAAGGAACATTTGAGTGTTTGTTCTAACAAACTCGGAATAATCTAGCGAAAATCCCGGTGATAAAACTGGTTTTGCCTGGATGATTTGGTAAGTTAGTGTAATGTATTTTAATGTGAATTGCTGGCAGTGCATTTTCCTGATGTAATGCCATAATGAATATTAGCAGTAATTATTTATGTTGAACTTGAATGTTTGCCTACTTTGTCGAATTTAAGACATTCACGATTACTGTCCCAGCCTGTCCATTGAACTGAATTTTCCTTTACGTCTTTCATTTTCAAACAAATCTTTAACAAAAACTCTCTCCAATAAACCAAGAGTTGCAAACTAAGAGATACTTCAAGTGACATTTGAGTGGAAACATGCCAGTTCACAATAAAATCCAATCTAACAACAGTAGCCCTCGAATGTTGCGCATATCTGTAAGATAACTAAAAAGTTTAAAATTAACAAGTAACTGCACTGCAGGACGCAAGTGTTTATAGTGCACCACGAAGGTGTGCTGTGCATTTATACTAGGGTTGTCATATGCGTTTTGTAAAAATACAGGTCATTTTGTCAACAGTGTCAGATCTAAGCTCTGTCGTAATTCTTAAGCGGCACAGCGAAAATAGAGGAGATTATTTTTTAAGTAATTTGCCCCTATTTTGGGTGGATCATTACATTTCGGTGTGTGTGTGATGTGACAGTCGCACCGAGGATTGCGTTAACAGCAGCAAATAAACTTCGCTGAAGGAACTTTTCTGACAAGATTTACTACCAGAGTCATTATAATTTGAGAAATTTGGCGTTTAGTTCTTTTTAAAGTTACGGCAAATTATTTATTTTCAAAATACCGGCTTTGGGCACTGATTTTGAAAATACAGGCCTTTTACCGGCCTCCGCTAAATTAGCAGTAAAATACCGGCCAGGCTGGTGAAATACCGGCCATCTGGCAACCCTAATTGATACTGATTGTTAAATTTGCGCTGTAAGCAGATAGGCTACAGGCTCTAATCGAATGTGAGTTTAAGACAGGGGCGGATCCAGGAGGGGGGCGAATGGGGCGATCGCCCTCCCTAAAACCAACGAAAGTTACTTTATTTACCTTGATTTTGTTCAATTTGGAAAACAGTATTCGTAATATAATTCGGAAAACAGTCTTCGTATTAAGACTTGACTACCAAATATTACTGATATCGCCCCCCCTAACCTTGCGGGCTGGATCCGCCCTTGATTTAAGATTAGCGGACATACCCAGAAATCTGAAGATTTCGAAAACATACAGGAGAAACTAACCACTTACAGTTTAAAGCAGTGGTCGCCGGCCTGTGACCCGTGTGGCTTTTTATTGTGGCTCGCGGTCAAAAATAGAAATAATAGTCGGCTGACAAAATATTTCGTTCTGTCCCTTCATTCTAGTTATAATAAGTAAGCTCATTCAAAGGATACAGTTACTCAGTGAGGGCGCAGTCTCATTTCACTAGCAGCGTTTAATTCAATCTCGATCGACTCCATTCATTCTGATACTGCGGCATTTTTTTCTAAAAATACGATTTTACTGCAAACATTTTAAAGTCATGTTTAAAAATGTTAATATTTGCCACATTACTCCGGTATGTTTTGACATAATGTTTCATATGATCAATAAACGAACACTTCAGAAGCTTGATGCACTTTTTTTTATTTCAAAATAAGTTTGCAAGTCTCAGGGGCCCCAAATGGGTTTTATTCCGCGTAAAAAGATTGCTCTTGGAGGCCTTGCTCTCCTGCAGTGGTGATTTTCCTTTATTAAGAAGATTGCTTTGCTGTGATTAGCCCTATCAAAACCAATATAGGCTTGTGAATATCGTCAGAAAGTCTTCAAATTGTTTAAAATTTTGCTGGCTGAAAGTTATCTGCTTTATATGTCAATCAAACGAACTTTAACGTGAAGTTAAGAACAAAACTGATGGGGGGCAAGCAGGCGGTCAGGGAAAAATCTTTGGGGCATGGCCCACCCAGACCCCCTTAGAACCGCAACTGTTTCGACCTATGAACTGAAAATTCGACCTATAAATTGAACATCTCCGTGGACATGCTCGGGTTACAAAATTTATAACCTACTAGAACTTCCAAGAAGTGTCACTGGCATTAGATTTTTCCTATGCTATTGCATGTGACACATTTAAAATATATCAGTTTTTTTTGACGAAATAATCAATAAATTTGCAGCAGCAAAGACAAGAAAACTGCCTTTATTACTACCCAAGACTCGAGTAGCAAATGCCCAACCGCCACGCTCGCACAAGGCCACCATCTACCGAAGAGCCACAACATTTAAACTTATGAGCTAAATTCAAGAGTGTAATATACATACAAAAGCACCAAAAATATATGAAGTTTTGAAGCCGGACAGTGGACACTTGCAAGTTGCTCACATTTTGCAATGACACTAATTTCTTCAAAATAGCAAAAAAAGTGCACAATTCGGGTTTCGGCATGCACTGTTTTGTTAACATGTTACCAATACAACTAAACAACCACTTAAATGTTTGTGAAGTTAAGAGCTGAGGTTATGTTAGAATCAGGCGCCTAACCAAAAATACTTTGCACATAGTTTAAAAGTACTGGACATAGTTAAAAAACTTTCGGCCCCTCTCAGAATTATCTTCGCCCCTTCTGCTGTCCCAATCTGGTTACGGGCCTGCTTAGAATTAGCACGTAAACTTTTAACATAGGCTACCACAACCAGCCTGGTTTGAAGCAACCAGTTACTAGCCTCACCTGAAATAACCTATTTGAAGCTTTCCTGCGACTTGACTACAGTGAAAAAAACAATCTTCACGTAGCCTACAGACCATTTCAAATCAGCATGCATTCCATTATTAGCACTAGGCCTACACAATCAATTGCGCTGATGCACTATCCTGTTGTGAATAGGATGGTTAGTTCAAATTTATTGAGAAACCTGTGCCTAAAAGGAGCTTCTTCTGAAGACAGTAGTGAGCAGGTTCGCAATTGTGACTTGTTGTAGCTTACCTAAAAACTAAACATGTTTTCGAAAATTTCAGAGGGGCAGAGCCCGGTAGTGAGTAATAAAATTGAATCTGATAAAAAATAATGGAGTTTAAAAATGTCCATGTTTGAGCACAAAAACGATTTTATCTGTAGGCTATAGTATGTGGCCAAAGGGCCCCTATCTTTGCGCGCGCTATACAAAACTTCATTCGCTGAAAGTTAAATTTTTTGTTTTGTCAGGGATTTTGCTTCTGCGTGAAAGTCCATTCCACATGGCAATTTTTTGAAGTCATTTGATTTTAAATTGTTCTTTGTTTGCACATTAAAGTTGTTGAGGGACGCCCTTTGGCACATACTGTAATTTTCGCTGTGTTTGGAAAACATATGACTTGCTTCAGGGCTTATTTAAATGTGGCTCTAGAGTGGTTCATAAGCTTTTAACAAAACAATGCACAAAAAGTGCGAAACTCTCAAATGGGGCCCCGACGCGAACGCCTCCTGTAATATCCACCCCTGGTTGTAGAAGCAGTAAATGTTAAACATGCAAGATTTTCTTCATATACGCTCGTACAGTGCATGTATGTATATTTGCAACAAAACTGTGTCATGATTTCACAATAAATTAATCACGAAAATCTCGTGAAACCAATTGTCTAAGAATTTATCGGTTGTTGTTAAAATACAAACATACGGGTATATCCGCAGATCCGTAACCAGCTTGGGACACCAGGGGGAGCGAAGGGATTTCTGGGAGGGACCCAAATTTTTTAAACTATGCCCAATAATTTTAAATTATGTCCAACACATTTTTCCAGTGGGGCTAAGCCCCCTGAAAATTTTTCACAGCGCTTTTCTCCTAATTGACCTTAAGAACTTGCAGTAAGACCACTGTAGTTCAAAGGAGTTATCGAAACGTTTGCAGTATGTCGTTGATATCGTTTTCATTGGCCGTGATTTTCATCATAAATTCACTATGGGATTAATTTTCTTTGTTTGTCGTTTTAAGGCCATAACTTTCTAATCACAAGCGTTGGAAGGCCAATCAAAGACTAAAGATCCGGATTTTTTCCCAGTTTCATTTAAAGAAAAGAAACAAAAAATTGCCCCTTGTGGGTTGTATCCCAGGGTCAGTTAACATTGGCCAAGTAAGCCTGAACCTATACTCCAACCTAATATGTCACCACCCAATCAACTTCAAAACTTACAAAAAATTGTACAATCAGAGGTGCTACTAACTAGTTTAACCGAATCTTTTGAGGCTTTCCACAGCTCTCTAGCTCAATTGGCTGGCAAGTTACGGTTGAAAGCAGTCCCGTCGCCGCGGGGGGCTTAGCTCCTCCAAAGTAAAACACCATGAATCAGTGGAGTTTTTGTAAATTTTTAGAATGTCAAGACCCCCCATTGAAAACTTTCTGGCGACGGTTATGGTTGAAAGCGTTGGGGAAAATCGCTGCGCCAAAATTTTGGCGCTTCCGGGACTCAAAGGGTTGCAGACAATGGGGTCGCGCGTGTAGAGATTAGTTAAAAACAATAGCTTAATTAACAATCTTTCGCGATGGTTCGCTTCAGCTTCCTACATTTCATACTTTTCACAGACGCCAAACATTGACACCTGATAGATCTGACACCAGGTCGACGCGGCGTCGAAAAAAATTCTGAAGCATTTATCGGTTTACCAACAACATCGTTTCTACAAACTGTAAAAGTGAGAGCACAGGGCGGTGATTGGTCATAGCACCACAACTTTTAAGCTAGTTAGAATGTTCTGCTCTTGATTAGAATGTTTCTGTTTATAAATCCATTCCTTTCGATACCACGAAGCACATTGTTTAAATGGTTTTGAAGTGTCGCCATGTCACCTTGAATTGGGGAGAGTTACTATGGCTTTGCCTGTAAAAACGCGATGCTTTGAACCTCAAAAAGCCTCGGCCGCACCCTTAAAAACACCGGAACTACAGTGAAGCCACGAATTAGCAGACGTTTCCTGGCAACGATCACATTGTAATTCGTCAGTATCACAAGAAGGTTTCTGGGCTGGTAGTTTCATTCCACAAAGTCATGCGCTCGGCATCTGTGACGTCTACGCAATAATGCCCCGCAGGTGACGTTGTCACAACGTCATCAGACAAAGCGTCTGCATTCAGAGCTTCATCGAAATGACACATGCTGGGAGGGTTCTGCTCTCTGCAAAAAGCAAAATTTCTAGTTAGGAGCAGAAGAGTGAGCAAAATCATCAGGTGTGCAAAAAATAAACGCATTGGTTCGTTCGAGGTTTTCAATTTCAAAATGTTTGAAAATCCGTTTCCAGCTTTTTTTTCACAGAATCTCCTTTGCAATAGTTTGTTCAAAATTACATTCTTTAGAAGCTTTTGTTTCAGTAAACTCTTTCAATTTTTCAAATTTAACCTGCAGGCAAGAGATGAATTTCATAAAACGTATATCTCGATCAAGCAGGTTTTTGTCACTAACCCTAAAATCACCCGCAGTGTTTTATCTCAATAAATAAAATACATTTTCCAACATGGGGCTTTAAGAAATCAAGAAAAAAGCTGGTGGGATATTACAAGATGCAACTCAAATGAGCGCCTATAACAGTGGAATCTAAATCATGAAACAAAATTTGTAATTCAATTGAGAGCTCCAGCTCAACATGTAGCTTAAGTTTTTGTTCAGTACAATGAAAAAATTTGAAAAAAATCGCACACATTTGACATGTTGTTGTTATAATGCGTCAGAGTGTTTTTGGCAATATAGCTTTTTATCGTGTCAAGGATAATTCAATCCCTTAAATTTCACGCATGTTAGCATCGCAAGGCAGTTGACAGACAAGGCAAAAACAGGATGGCGATCTTGCTCTTGTTCTTTCATAACCCATGCGAATGCCGTAATAAGTTTACAACGTTATTTCAACAGAAAAACACAAATTGATCGTTAACTAAAAGTTGTTTTTGAAATAAGCAATGGTGACTGCATTCTTGCAGTCATGTCGTAAAGGCCTGGTTCCGCGAGTAGCGGAAATGCTACCGTATGGATCGTCTACAAAGTCAACGATGGACATGGTCTGGTCGCAGGTTACGTATTAGGTCAGCGAACACGTTCCCCGCGATTTTTTACCCTACCACTTCAACATTTTGCGTTATCGGTTTTACGTGAAATTCAGTCATTCCTCTGCGAAATGACATTAAGGTAGCCTCTCAAACAGGAAGACCTTGTGAAAATCTATCTTGCCAGAAAAGATTTAGCTATAAAATGTACGGTATATTACAACAACCAACAACGGTTTTCATGCGTGATCGGGATCTTCCAAAAAGTTGTAAACAGGCCTCGATTTAGGCCCAAAAGCCAAATTTACCGAGTGAGTCAAGATTTGCGCAACTGCGGAGTATTGGTGGCGTATCAAAGTAAACATGACTAAATAATTCACAACAATAATGATTTTTAGTGAAGGTTTAACTAACTCGATTGCTTAAACAGTAACTGGCGACAAAAGTGTCCGTCGTTGGGAAAATTTTGTATGCAGGTCAAAAACATTTTGCCAAACTTAAGCCCAAGCCCGGCCTGACCTACAACTTTGTTCCACAGCCAGAAAAAACATTTGGATTACAAAGAAGCTTCTTCCGCAATGTCAGATTGTCAAGAGCGAGCAAAACAATAAACGTGGCGTTGCAACTGCAAACGACGTAAGATGGCTTGCTGCGTGAGAAGAGAGCCAAATCAAAATCATTACTCATCATACCTAATTACACTTTTACCAAAGCACATTTTGCTTTATGCGTGTTCACCAAACGCAATGCAATGGTTCATGCGAACAAAATAGCGCAGTCTACGCACACCATCAACAAAGCCTTTCCAAATAAATAAAAAATGTATCGGGGAAAAATTCTATTTTGAACAAAACAGTTTGGGTTCACCACAAGCAACGCTGAAAATCTTTTGTGAAGCTGTAAGGAATAGTTATTGAAGAACGTTTGTCTGACAAGCTGTCCCGAATCTCCGGAGAGCACAATTTTAGACATGTACAGCGAAACTGGCGAGTAAATCGGAAAAGCGTCGTTTCACAGAAAACCCTGCCACTCATTTTCATTTGAAGAACGCTTAAGGTCGGATTGGAAAAGGTAACGAACGCAACAGAAATGGTTTTGTAAACTTTCATCTGATAAGCGGTTAAACCAGGTGTCAGTTTTGCAACAGCCGAAAAAGTAGTTCCGCGTATGTCGGAAGACAAGAAGATTAAAATGAATTAAAAAACGAACAGTGAAACCACACCTTGTCTATTCCGACTTATTATCCCAAACATGTGTGGTCACTGATCAAATTACAGGAGAATTGTCCTATAATGTCACTGCATGGGACCGGAGAAAAAGCGTCGTTATAGCCGTACTACAATAAATCGTTCCTATTTAGTAACGGCTTTTAGTTCAATGCCAAACCGCGGCATGGGCTAAAAGTGTTCTTGGATTAGGATTGCCGCTTACTGTATCGTGTTTTCACGTATACTCTGATAAGAAAAAAGAAATAATGATTTTCTCGTTGTTTTTCGAAACTGTAGTCAATGTCGTTGTTGGAACAACGAAATCTTTTTGAAGTTTTAGCACTTCGTACCATTTTCGCTATTGAGCGAAACAATGACGTCAAGATTTTTTCCGTAATGGCATAACTGCTTCTTTAGTTCGATAATAATTTACGCACTGCTCCACCACGACTGTCCATCAAACCAACTACAGTCGCAACAATTCCCACCAATACTGTACAGAAAAAGCTCATGTAAGGATTTGCCTCCATTGCTGCTGATGGCACAATCCTTCATGCCATTCTCTCGTCAAACCTGTCAAGGCTCAATGATTGGCCGTCGGTCATAAAGCTTACATTTCAAACTGTAAAGAAAACTTGCAACTGTCGTTATAAATTAACAAAACATTCTGCGGGGACCGACAAAGAGTGTCGCTATATGCGACGTGACGATATACTGTAGCCCAACTCGAATGCACGCAAAATACAGGAATTCTGCCGGGACCGGCGAAAAAGTGTCTTTTTAGGAAACTGCCGTTATGGGCGAATGCTGCTGCATTACTTATTACCTAACGGTATAAACAATAGTGTCATACGACCCAAGGTGTTAGGGAAAAGCATTCATCTCTCAGCAGAATTCATACATGACGTTTGCAAAATGCACTAAATCTTGGTAGTGCTACCGAACAGTTCAGGTAAACGATTAACAAACTTCAAGCCCCACTTACGGTGACAGCAGGCAAGTTTCGGGCAGAAAAATGTCGCCTCGCTGAATGTGCGAATTGGCAAGCTCCACGAGACTGGCAGCACGGGTGCAACTCACTGACGGGGTGCTACTCTGCGGAGGTACGCATTGGACAAACGTAGCGGTCGGTACAGGTTCGCTTCCGGAGATTTCTGTAGCTTTGACTGCGTCCACACTCGTGTACTGCAGCTGATGCTGCTGAAACACGCGACTCAAAGACTGCAAGAAAGAGTGGATGGAATTTAAGAAACATTTAATTGAGCGATGTTCGGTTAGACCAGTGTTTCTTAAACTTTTCTGTGCATTGACCCCCAATTAAAGTATAAAATTTTCTGTAGACCCCGTGGCCTAGCCGAACAGTTACTAATATAAGGAAAGTATGTGTCAAAATAAATTTGAGCACTTTTTGCTTGAAATGCATGATAAAACAATACACAATCCAAAAATAGGCTAAGAATTGTGACCTAGTCCCCTGGCCATTCAGTGATCCCCATTCGACCCTGTGACTATTTATCGACCACTTGGATGGTCCAATTCACCCCTGGGGGTCGATATCGACCACTTTGAGATCCACTGGGTTCGACAGAGGACGTTACTGAAGTCTCTTCGTCTTGGCAAGGGAGTCATCACAACCTCCACCTTTCCGAACCATGGCCCATACTTACTGAGCATATTCCAGCGTCCGTGCGCCTCAAAATGTTCAGTGGAGACCACTTTTGAACAAATTTTACGCGAAACTTAGGAGTAAAAATCACTCCAAACTCTTTTGCCGAAAGCTAAGCCTGACTCGACTCCGGCAGGATTCTGTTTTTTCGGACCCAGAGTCAAAAATTTGTGGATAACCGAACCCGGTGTCACTTTTTATTTTCGGCAGTAGCAGCTTGCCTGGTCTAAACCGGGGATCTCGAAACTACGACCCGCGAAGATATTTTGTTAATAATGAAAATTAATATTTTTACGAAACATTTGATTTGGTAGAAAGTAACATATCCCGAAACAATAACATTACGTAAGGTATCCCGCCCTCGAACTGTTGTGTAATAGCTTATGTGGCCCTCTTACAAAAAAGTTTGGAGACCCTGGTCTACACAAAAAAGAAAGGTTTAGACAAGATGTGGTTTTTGTTTTTTTTTTTTGGTTGCAGAGATGGTTTTCGGAGTGTGAACAGGAGTCGGATTCTCAAATTTGAAAAAACTTCGTAGCTGGATCAGGAGTCTGAAAATCTGACAAAACCATTCAAAACATCAGCCTTTTTAGCATGGCGATACAGTGAGCCAACCGCAAACCAATGTAGGTTTGCTGGTGCGAAACGTTAGCCGAAGGTCACTGCATTTGATGCGTTTTTAACTAACAAGCATTTTGCCTGACCATTTAACATAGCAAACGTGCGTGAAAATCACGAAGTTCAGGCTTCACATCATTTCAATACTTCGCTTCTAGCCAGTAAAACTTGCCAACATCCTTACCAAAACCCAAAGGCGGTGCCAAGCAACGTCTTGAATGAAAACAAGCTTAGTCACAAATGTTAACTTGATTCTCGCGGGCCCTTTGCCCTTGTGCTATGGAACGGAGAATGGCAAAGTTCTAGGCAAATAAGATTGAATTGCATTTTCTGTGCAACATGATAGTCAGTTCAAGAACGGAAAGCAATTAACTGCAAGTACGACGGCCGACGGGTTGTGTATCTCTCCAGTTTCCAATCGGGGTATCGCTATCTGCTGTACAAGCCAAACAGAACTTGCCCGCAGTCTTCACGTTCCCCAGTATGTTCAGATGTTATACATACTGCAAACTCGTGATAATGCTGTCAGAGTAAACTGCTTTCCGAAAGTTCATGTGTAGGGTCAAAGTTCGGTAGTGTGTTTGTTGCACAACACAAAACCACTCCTTCACACGCTTGGCCGAATGCGCAGTACCGTATTTATTCGATTGTAAGCCGGACGAAATGGTGTCAAAAACTTAATATAGCTCTGCCCTTGATTGTAAGTCGCACTTGAACATTGGTGACCTAAGCCTCTGAAATACTTTCGCGTACTAGCACATTGCGTGTTTTCGGTAATGCTGGTAATGAAGTTTATACCACTACAACTGCCTGCTGTTCATCATAATCCCTCCTGTGACGGATGTGCAAATGATACTTTAAATAGAATGTAAAAAGAGAATGAGAATTTGCTCAACAAAACGTAGCTAAGGAAAGACTGAGCGTCATCTATACCTTACGATAAGGTAAAAAAATGTAAGCCGCACGAAATGACGAAAAAAAATTTATAAGCCGCGGCTCACAATCGAATAAATACGGTATTCGGACATGTCAGGCGAGAGTGGCCGGACACGTGCTGGCACAGTCTACAACTCTTTTTGTGGCGCGTTAAAATTTAGTAATGCGCTACAAAGGTGCCGCTGTGCAATTTACGAGGTTTGGAAACTGCCGCTATCGGGACTGCCATCACTGTTCCTTCAAACTATACTCCATTCCGGTCAACCTGCTGCATGAACAGCAAGCGTATTGCACGCTTTCAACAATTTGAAACGAAAAAAATTCAAAATTGAAGTTGTAATTATTTTATTTTTGATCAAATTTATTCCGTGAATTTGGACGAAACGATAAGACTGCAAAATTTAATTTACGGAAAGCGGCACCTATGCGAGTAAATTTAAACGCAGCTTACCTCCCACTGCTCCGGAGTCAGATGTATGTCGCTAGGGTCGATGGTGACGTATCCAGGCTGCGTTTCAAGCACGGGAACGCTTATACCTGTGTATGCAAAAACTGTTAGAAGCCTGGCGTTGTTTAGTTCTGAAGTACAGCTTCAAAAAAACGGCCAAAGCTTAACAAATCGTAAAGCGCAACATTGTGCGAACCGGGCTGAACCTAATGCTACAGCCATTCAAAATTTTCATTTGCTGCTCTGATCAAGATCGAATGTACTGATCGCTGAAGTCAGAACGTGAGATTGAAGTCTTTCATACTGTTTTTTTATTTAAAATGATATGAAATTGACAACGGTTCTGCTTTATATTAAATATAAAAATAATGCTTATATCTGCTTCTTCAAACACTTCAAAACACCTTACTCTCAAAGACGGGCCAACATGTCACTACAGTCAACAAGAATGTTATGGCGCACGACACTTCGTCGCACTACCTTAAATGTAGACTACCTCGATCAGCCAAAAAAAGCAATGAAATGCAAAACTGATAAGCGTGAGAAATACTGATAGAAATTTAGTTATTCGATTTATTTTGTAAGCATTCCATCTGCTGACTTATATTAATACAAGCAATGACCATAACTAAACGTTTTTACTATTCAGCTGAATTACAAACGAACTGTATGTGACTCGTTATACTACAGTAGAATTTGTCTACATCGGCACTTAAAGGCGATTCCGAAAAAGTACCAATATGCGCGAACTGCCGACATTCAAAAGCAACACGATTGTTCATTGCTGATGTTACGGTAAAAAGTATTATTTTATTTGGCTTGTGGGCCATAATACATTTTCCGCTTTAGCCACATCCGAAATGCCTACATGGGTTCGTCCATGGATGTAGCAAGGACGGTGTTCACGAAAGCCATGTTCGCTTGACCCCCCTAGAAGACTTCTAATCTAGTTCAATATTATCGAAGACTCAGCATGTTCAGTTTTGTATATTTTATTATGAAATAAAAGGAATATAATCTATGGTACTCACCAAACAGATGTGTCTCCATTCTTTACTCTCAGAATGGTTTCGAATACAGCAATACAGGCATACAGGTAATTTATTTCTAA
>JGI24159J19872_10010343_pt1 | contig 12235 bp, 11 predicted proteins | sample Ectturendosymbi4_FD_19872 | JGI IMG/M metagenome (IMG submission 19872)
AAAAGGGGTGGTTTCGGATTAACCTCCTTTCCAGGGTTCCTACGCAGTCTTGAAAAGTATGGAAAACAATTTTGTGTCTGTTAGTATGCAAAAAAAAGAAATTCCAGACTTGATCTTTTGACGTAGATTTTTATAATATTTATTCAAGATATGATATAATTTTACTTCTATCGCGTTAGATATTATAGTGCCTGCATTTTACCTGGGTGGGTCATACGGAAATGTTAGGTCTGGAAAAAGTCTTGAAAATGTGTGGAAAAGGTCTTGACAAAGTATGGAAATTTATTTTCAAAACTGCGGAGGAACCCTGTCTTTCTGACATGACTAGCTTTACTCCATTGCTCCATCTTGCTCGATTAAGGATGTCTTCCTTCCTGCAACCCAATCCCNCTAATCTTACCTTCTACGTGCTTCCTCTGTGTCTTCCATGGTCGCCCCCGTTTTCTCTGACCCTTCACCTTGAAACTCAGCGCCTTTTTTGAAGCATCTTCTTCAAAACACGTCTGTGCCATCTCACCCTACTAGCTTGTGACAGATTTTCCACTGCCACAATTGTTTCGATTCAAAATAACTGTGAACTCTGTCAAAAGGGTTTATTAACGTTCGACGCGCTGTGTCCCTGTTCTTGCCTTTTAAGTAATGTGATGTNTGACCAGCCTTGTGTGCAACGGTTTGTTTCAGAAACCTGCTGTTGCCACAAGATGCAAATGCAACAAGATTTCGTGCCTTTTGCAGATCGTCAGTGCGGTAGTTTATATCCATCAACAAGGCTATATTCACCGGGACTTGAAACCATCGAACGTTTTGTTCTCGCTCAACGGCAAAGTCAAGGTTAGCGATTTTGGTCTCGTCACAAGGGCGCACGTCACGCGTGATGACGTTGCGGCGCTCGACCGGGACGGAGCTACTTCGCGACGCACGAAGGATAGGGGAACACCGGAGTACATGGCTCCGGAGCAGGTGAGCTTGTTGGTTTGAACCTTGGAAAATGTGCTGTAAATCACTTGTTCCCACGTGACCGCCATCGATTGTGTCGTATCTTCTGTCAGTGCGAAACGCTGTCTTTCCTATCAGAGACACCCCTTTTAGCCGAAAATCCTGTGGCAAGTTAAAGTTACTAAGGTATTAATCGTGAGGTATTTCGAGCCTCCTGGGGTTGCGGCCCGCGCGACCCTCCCCAGAGGAAAAGGGTGTATGAAAATGAAGTTCAAGCCAGATGTTTGTAAATATCGCTGTTATGTTGGTGATAGCCATTTTTGCCCGTAACATTAGACTCTACCATAAGGTTGCCAGTTTGGCTTTTTTTGAGACCGAATTTGTCATTTTTTTATTTTTGAAAAAAGGCCAAATGCAATTTTTTTGACCTTTGTAGCCAATTAGATATTTTATGTCGATTTGGCAGATTTAAAGATGATTTTGGCAGATTTCTGGCCACTGGTGGATTTCTAGACATGATTTTTGGACGCAGAATGATAAATTTTTATTGGAAACTTTGAACGAGAATTCATAATTTGTTTTGTTGTTTCGTACTTTTAGGTTTGCAGTTTGAGGTAACTCTTCAGAAAGACCAACACTTCCGAGAAGTTAATTAATCGAGTGGCTTTTATTCTTTTTATGTACAAAATATTTATCTATGGCCTTTTAGCGCGTTAGGGTGTGTTAAAGTTGTCGTTGTGTATCTATCGTGTATTTGGCCTTTTTTGGTTGCTGTTTGACTTTCATGAAGGGTTGATCTGGCCATTTTTGCTTATGACTACCACCTGGCGGCCCTGCCCTGCAACAGCCAACTGCGACGCGTTGTGTAGCAGTTTCTCAAGTTATGAGTTTTTGAAACTTGACGTTTAGAGGGAAAACCCAAACCCCAACTACAACGAAAAGGTTGACATCTTCGCGCTGGGTCTGATCCTGTTCGAACTGTTCCACACGTTTGGCACTCAGATGGAAAGAGCAAAGCTTTTAATGGATGCAAGGCAGTCGATGTTTCCCGAGACATTTCGCACGAAGTATCCACGCGAGGTAAGCTGCTAATCTCTTTGAACGAACGGGTTATCTCACCGTCCGGAACAGGCGAGATGATAGTGACACTGTACCATGAAGTTATGGCGAGAAGATTAGGTGCTCTTCAACAGCTTAACTTTTGGTGCACTGTGTGGTTAAACCAAATCATCTTCATATGCAGAGTGCTTTTAAGAGGCAGTGCTTTTTCGGTTGTTGTACCAGGACGCCCAGCATGGGCGTCCAGAAGGATCTCTCCAGGGCGAGGGCAATAGTGGATTTTTTCAGGGGTAGGCAAAGAGATTTTCCAGGTGGGGACAAAAGTGGTGAAACTTCATTTTACCCACTCGAAACTAAGATAATGACGTTTTTTGCTAAGAGGTTAAAATAAAAATGTCAAATTTATAAACCCAGGTTGGGCCTTGGCCTCCCCCTCCATCACCCAAGACGCCTAGTTTTCTTTTTAACCCTTTTCGTCCCGCCTCAGCCACTTTTCTGTCCAAGTTTGCAACACCGTAACTCGCCAGCCGATTGAGCTAGCGAGCTGTTCAGACCCTCTGCGGATTCGGTAAGTCTTCTCGATCACCCAAAATTATGGCTAAAAAAACATTTTTTGACACAAATAAGAAAGTTACACAAAAGATGCTTTGACATTTCAGGCCACACTTAGGCCAACCTAAACTCGGCAGCATATTGAGCAAGAGAGCTATTCAAACCCTCTAAAGCAGTGTTTCCCAACCTTTCAAAGACACGGATTTTTTTCGGACCAATATAAATCTTCGCGGACTCAAGATAGATTAAGACTGCGAGAATAATATAAACACTATGTTGTGTTTTGGTTGAAGTGGGTTTGGGTGCTTAAAATAGTTACAGTGTTGAAAAAAAGCTTCATAACAGTATGTAGTTGGAAAAAGCAAAGGAGTTTTTGTTGCCTGCCGACACAGACCAGAGATATTTGGTTCCATTGACTGGACATTAACTCGGAATTGGGTCAGATACTCCACAGCTGTCGACTTTGCAACTCAGTCAGCTGTTCAACGATGCAATCCACTTCACAATGAAGCCTTATCTCTTGAACCTCAAAACCAGTTAAATGTTTTAATGTAATTGTGAAAAGGGACACATCTATCCAACTCGAAGAAATGTAGTAAGGCGCTCAAGAAGATTTGACGAACGCAGCGCAAGTCAATTTCTACTCCTGCAAATGCGTTTAATGCCAGAAAAGCAGCTATTTTTCCACTTTCGATTCATTGGATTCACATTTGTATTTTATACCTTTAAACGTGACGATTTCTTGGACACATCTAAAATTATTTTACCTTTTCCTTGTATGGAGATGTTTCGCTGGTTCAAACGTATAAAGAATCACCTAAGAATAGCTGCTTGGCAATCCTCTTGCTGTCTTTGAATCGTTCTGCAAAATTATGCTTCTGTTCTTTTAATAAAGCACCGGCATCATTGCGTCGGGCACTCTCTCCAGCTTCTTTCCTCATGATGGCCAACGGATATGCAAATGGGACAAACACCCACTTTGTTCCGCCCCCGCCACGTCACACAAATCACCAAATTAACAAATGCGTAAGGGACGGTGTTTGATGTGAATAACAGCAGATTAAACATATTTTAAAAGCAACGTCAGATCTTAAATTTCTTTCACTGCCAACTTTATTCTTAGTAAAAAAGGACAATAACTACCTGAAGATTTTTTTTCCCTTTTCAAAAACTCGAAAAATCTTCTTGGTTCTCGTCATGGCGGAAGCACAAAATCAATCAATCGGCACAAACAGACAGGCAGTGAGTCCGCGAAAGCTGATGTTCCTTAGTGAAGGGATCTACGTTCTTAAACATTTCCTTTCAGACAGTTTTCTTTTCGGTGTCCCAGCGATTCGACTTTATCAACTTCAATTTGCTTGCAGTTGTCTAATGTTTGCGCCAATAAACTCAACTTTCCAGTGGTATTTTGGCAAGTGGACGGCAAAACAGAAATTGTTCCACGTAGTCCTCAGTCGCACGGTATCGCACGAACACGATGAACTTTGCATCGCTCTCTAAATCTGTGGTCACGCCGAACTCTAAAATAAGATTTCCACATCGCTTCGCAGCAGCAATGGTTTGTTTCGGAATATCGACTGAGAGTTCTTGGATGCGTCACTTGATGGTGTTGTTTGACAAAAACAGAACCGTAGCTAACTTAGTTACTACGACATCACTGCACATTATCCTGGTCATTTTCACAGCTGCTGGTTTGACCAAGCCCTCCCGCGCTGTATGAGGCGCGTTTGCTCTTGTGCAGTATTTTTCCAAGCAACAGTAAAAGAAACGCGCGGCTTCACTATGGGAGCAATGACATACAACATTGATGGGAGTAAGTTTTTACTCCTGACGTAGATGGACAATAAGTACGGACGACTTCACGTTATTTGGTGTTTTTTCTCTTTAAAAAGTTCAAGGTTTTCGTCAACGTATTTTGCATATTTTTGCTCGAGATGCCAAAGTATTTTATCTTTGAGAGATCCGTGAGCAAGGACTTCTAAGCATAACACCCACAGTGACCGGGTTTCACCGAAGTAAATCCAAGTTTCAAGTACTTGTTTACTGAAGTACTGAAGTAAATCCAAGTTTCCAAGAAGTTTACTGAAGTAAATCCAAGTTTCAAGTAGTTGTTGGCATATGCACACACCTGCTGTCGTTAGCTATTGCTAACTACTGTTTAGATAGCAACTTTACACTTAAACTACCGACCACACTACCGCAAAAATATAAATGCCATGTGGAACAGTATAATGTTTTAATTTTTCACGCTGGTTAGGTGCATTTAATCGCTATACGAACGAAAAGGTCGATTGTATGAAGTTGATAAAATTATTATTGTTTGAGGGCATTTAAAGAAAACTTGTTTGCCCCTAGTGCTTGCCGACCCGGGTTGGGAAACACTGCTTTAAAGACTCGTGACGTCTTGTGGTTTAGAATGAAAATTTTTTTCAACTTTTGGGCTTCGGGTTTTTGGTTGGTAACGTCACGAGTGGGGTGTGTTTTGCGGTTTGTTTGATGACGTCATGATGACATCATCGGTTGATCCAATGAGCCGATTTCGTGACTCAGAGTTTTATTGGATTCTAAGTTACAATACGGGTCTTTGGAGCCCTTGATCGACTTTCTAGCGCAGGGGTGCACAACCTGCGGCCGTGGTGGCCTTCGATAAAAATTGATGCGGCCGTGCACGTGATTATGTAATTTAAGATATAGCTGTTATGGTGGCAGTGCATTATTAAAAACTCTTTGTATGCTGTTTGAGTATACTTAGTAGAGAGAAGCCCAAACAAACGTGTGGAAGCAGGGTAAGCTCAGTGTGTGAAAGCAGAACAGAAGCAATGCAAAGTATAAAATAACTTGAAGTCACTGGCGGCCGGCAATAGCGAAAAGGTTGTGCAGCCCTGTTCTAGCGTTTCTGGTGCCAAAGTTACGGCCAAAAACACTCAAATAGTTTACAAAATCTTGGGGGATTTCCCTAATTAATATTCGGTTATTTTGCCGTAACTTTTGAACCAAAAACGCTACAAAGTCAATCAAACCCTCTAAAGACTCGTATTATAGCCTAGAATCCAATAAAACTTTGAGCCACGAAATCGGCTCGATTGGTCAACTCTCACGGAATGTTGACGTCATCCAAATGTAAACAAAAATGCATAAACATCCTCTAGTTATGGAAACATCCACAAAAAAACGTACATTCAAAAGTAAATATTTGTTTTAATTCTAAGCTACCAGACACTGAATCTTTTAGAGGGTTTGAACAGCTCTCTAGCTTGGAATATCCGAGATTCCAAAAAACCTTGAGCCACAAAAATGGTCTGTTGAGTTGGCGCCCGGGGCCAGGTAACCTTAGCCATAAAATCGCGAAGACATGCCCCCATTATGACGTCACCCACAGCGAACCCAAAACGAATAATTTTTTGTCAAAGTAAACTAGAAGACTTGCCGAATCCGCAGAGGGTTTAAACAGCTCTCTAGCCCAATCGGCTGGCGAGTTACGGAGTTGCAAAATGTTGCAAACTCGGGTCGAAAAAGTGGCTCGAGCGGAACTAAAAGGGTTTTAGCCATCTCAAAATAAAGGAACTCGACGTCGACGTTCCGTGACAAAACCACTCTGACTTCAGTGCAACCCATAAGAATGGGCGTCGCAAGGGGAGCTTGCCCGACCTGGGTCTTGAAATTCGCTATTTTCTTATTTACTGTTTAGTACAGGGGTTCTCAAACTGGGGTTAGGGTAAATTTTATCTATCCTAGGGCTAAATTTAATGATGCTATTGTACATTTTTCTACAGCGCTAGAAGGTAAACAATAAACAGGGGGTAAATTTTATGTTAGGAAGCTGGCAAGGGGTAAACGGGAGAAAACCCCTGGTTTAGTAGAACCATATTTTGTTCTTAGTTTCGAGTTGGTGAAATAAAATTTCACCACTGTTGTCCCTCCCCTGGAAAAAAAAACTTTTGGCCACAGCCTGGAAAATTCTATTGCTACCCCCCCATCTGTAAAAAACTTGCCATCGTCCATAACCGATACTCTGAACAGGCTCCCCGTTCATAGGCGCTTGGCAGGTTGTAACGGCGCGTGGCCATGTTTGCTGTGGAAGCTGCACGAGCGACTGAACTAGTTTTTTCTTTTTCAGGCCGATTTGACCGAATCCATGCTTTCGCTCGACCCCGCTTCGAGGCCCTCGGCGGAGACCGTCAGTCAGCACGACCTTTTCCGGGAGCCCCTCGTTAAGGACGGGGATCAAACGGGCGCCACCAAACGTTGAGGGAAGGAAACGAGCGAGGGCCACGAAACGGTCTTTTCTATCTTTCTCGCATTTTCTTTCAGTTTTGGTTTCACTGCAGTGGCTTGACGCCAGGGCATAGTCATCGATTTATATCGTATGCTTATAAGTTTTATAAAAACACCAAATGCCTTCATGATTTGGTGTTTGTACAAAATCCTCATGCAGCAATCCCAGAATAGACTTCACAATGAATCGTATATTTGTGTGAAGTTCTTCAAGCACACCTCCACTCAGGCCCTTTGCTAAGTTTTCATTATCGGGGGTGGGGGGTCAAACAGTAAAACGCAGTCCGCATTCTGCGATAGACTGAAAAAGTCATCAATACTTACGTTCTCACGTGCTTCATGTTCCATGCTTCCATTTTCTTTCTCTTGTTGCTTTGTAGAAAATGTCTATGTGTGTGACCAACATACCTTGATTGCGTCAGCAATTGCCAAACTATTATAATGAGACTTTTACCCATAGCTGACGCCCTGACAGGCGTCATCACCCGGGCCAGAGTGGACCTGGACGGGAGTAATGTTAACTCGAAGATTTTCCACTTCCCGCAAAACCGAAGAACTCCCGAATTGCCCTCCACCGAGTGCAGTGTCACGTCGTGCCCAGAGCTAGACTTGCAAGGAAACCGGTCCTGGCGCGCGGAACCAACAGACAAGCGGGGAATATCTCTCCCCTCTGGCAGCTCCCTGCAGCTGAACTTCCCCTCCCAGATATTGGCCACGCCTTTCTAACAACGTCAGCAGTTGTTGATGGCTGAAAACTCACATTTAATCGACAAAATCCCAGGGCTTCCTGTGAGAACCACGTGACCTGATAACATGCTTTCAGTGAAAACTCTGGCGTGGAGTTTTTTGGAAACAAAGTAACCCGGGGAGAGGCCGTCGTTTTTTTTCAAAAACACCGCCTATATCTTGTTGGTGATCGATTTCAGCTTTTTTTTGGCGAAGTCAAATCATGTTCTGTATGGCGCTGATGAATGGGAGAAACAGGAACGCTGCTTGTATCGTGCTCTATGTGCTCATTGCTGTTATTGAACAAAGTACAGGCATGTCCGAATGCTTCGGAGGCAGAGTGCCACACGCGCAGAGGCGTAACGAGGGGGGGGAGCAAGAGGGCGCAATTCCCCGGGCGCCGAAAAGTTTCAACAAAGTCGCAAGTACTTCTTAAACAGTACATTTGCTCCCGAAAGACCTCCGGTTTGAACATGGGGGCGCCAAACTTGTCCCGGGCGCTATCAAACCTCGTTACGCCCCTGCACACACCCATTGCTTGGTTTCAACAACGCCTCGTTTTTTTTTGTGATTTGTGAAGCAGACGTATGAAAGCAACTTTCTTTTCTTGCAGATTATAACCATATATATTTTTGTAGTGGATATAAGAGATTAGATTACCCGTAAAGTAATCAGTAAAAGCACCTTGTATTTGGTGCGCTCCAACAAGTTGTGGGCCCGTGAAACAAAACTTGTGAAAGTCGTCAAAATTTGACTCCGGGTACAAAATGCATTTCAGCCACTGCATTTGCCCGCGTGAGTTCTCTTCTGGGGATTATTGAGAATAAACGTTTCATCTCACAAATGAAGGCAGGGCAATCAACTTGATCGCAAGCCCCGCACAGCAAGACTACGATGCTGAGCTTAGCAGAATGCAGGCGAAAGTATTTGATGACCACAGCAGTGTCGGTGGGGTGGATCTGCCAGTGATGACCGTAACAGCTTGGTTTTAAACTTGCTCTGAGCATTTTTATCTACGTTTATAATTTACGTCAGTCCTGTGTAGAGACTATAGAGATTTTCTGGCACGAATGCGCTTTAGATCGAGAAGCTTTCTACCTTCGGATAGTTTGAAAAAAGGGTCGAGGGTGTGTTTGTTTCTGTCGCACATGTTAGTTCAACATAAATCGAAACCCCTTTGAGGTTATTAAGATTTTTTACAATTTCACTTGTGCCTCTACAGCATACGAACGCTCGACGCCAGTTGCGTCGATGTGCGAAGATTATCGACATAGAATGATGTTGCTAATTACTGTACACCTGGCAGTTACCGTATATACTCGCATATAAGCCGACTTTGAAACTAAAAAGAAGATTAAAAAATTAATCAAATTAGGCCAGGGGTGTACAACCTTTTGCTATTGCCGGCTGCATTACTTTTATTTATGTGAAGTACGGCCACCAATGAGTTCGAGTTATATTCATGAGGTACGTTTAATTAAAGAATAGGTTTTATTCGGTGTTTATGTTTGAACACATTCAAACAAATTGCGCATTCATCCTGTAACTCTTTGTGACATCACTTTCTAGATTGTTACGCATCGTGTCGACTGATTTTCTTTCCTTGCGTTTGTTTTGCTTCAATATACGCCAGAACGGCCGCCAAATCTTATATTTTAAATTATATGTGGACGGCCGCAAATTTCATTATCGAAGGCCGCAGGTTGTGCACCGTTGAATTACGGGGTCGGCTTATACGCACATAAATCTGATCTCACACAAACGAATCGACATGACGCCACTTCTCAGATCACGCCATATCACCGATATTACCATTCAGTCGTACATACAGCCATAAAAATTGAGACTGCATTAATAAAGTTAAATTCTGCAAGCTTTTGCTGCGATAAGTGCATATATTACGATAATGTAACATCAGATTCTTTTCATACTTAACTTACCGGTAATATTGTTTCCGAAACAAATGCTTTGATAATGAAGCTTCATCAGTGCATTGCATATTGATACTCTTGTTATTAGTCCAAACAACACACCATGGTATTTTGGGGGTCGGCTTATATGCGAGTTTTTACAAAATTCCTCATTTTGGGGCAGTTTTTCAAGGGTCAGCTTATATGCGAGTATATACGGCATGCTCAGACGAGCTCATCAAGAGTGACAGGCAGTGGGCAAATCAAATGATGGACGACAGCAGTTCTTGATCGCAGCAGATTTGCAGCAATCGCTACCGTAGCGGGTTCTCGCATGGGCATACCAGGACTGGGAAAATCTGGATCAAAACTCCTCGCACGTTTCGATCAGCTGTTTTGTGCACTGCGTTTATATTGTTCTTCATGCGATCGAAGTGGTCCTGTTTTTCTTCAATTTTCGATCTTTCACTGGTTACGATCCGATCCTTGCTTTCGGAAGCAGAGCGTATTTTAGTAGATTTCCCGTGTTCACTTCTTATTGGCTCACAATTATCCAATGTCGTTTGTCGAGCTCGTTGTTTATTTGCATCTTGAACATTGAATCGTAGACTTCCTTGAATGTCGCGATTTCTCGAAACCGTCAACGAATTGTTCCAATTTTTATTTATTACCTTTGTCGTCTTATTTTAACATTTAACCATGTAAACCGGTTTTATGCTCTGTTATAAAGAAGAAAATGAAATGCTACGCTAGCAAGCAATGCGTCGCTTTCTTCTGTGCCAATTTTTAGCAACAGCGTCAATGCATATCGCCAACGTCTTTCAAGAAGAAACATTTATTGGACAAGCTTCGATGAAATAATGTCATCGGCATCGATGCGGGACATGCTTGTCATGATGGCCAGCGAGAGGACCGCGCAACTTATTTCAACATCGGTTGCCACAGAAGGCAACGTTTCACTCTAAAAATTAGATACTTCCAGGATCGTCACTAGGGGGCGCAGGGGTCTTCGCCTTTCCTCCTGGAATAATGTGTTGGACGTAGTTTAAAAAAATTGTGCTCCCATCAGAATACTCTTCGCCCCACTAGTGTCCCAAGCTAGTTACAGGCCTGGGGACTGCAGCTGAAGTAAACTTACGCAAAAATGAAGTTTTGCTGGCAGCGCTGATTAGTCTGGAAAGTTATTGCTGGTATTTGTTCTTTTACTTTTATCATCCTTGCGGGAAAAAAGGAATGCATTTCAAAGTTCTACCCGTCAGAGGTGGTACCGGTTCCGGAGTCGACTCCGGCAGGATTCTGCGTTTCACTTTAGGACCCGGAGTCAAAAATTTGTGAAAAACCGGAGTCACTTTTCAATTTCGGCAGTAGCAGCACTCTGTGGCCATTTCTTAAGTAAAACATGGGTAAATTACGGTTGGATTGGTGATTGTAGCCGGAGTCTGATTCTCAAATTAAAAAAATTGCCGGACCCGGATTCAAAAATTTTGGAACAGGAGCGGGGTCGGAGTTTGAAAAAGTGACTCCGGCCACTTCTGCTACCCGCAGGTAGAGCACGTGCTACTGAAGCTGGTGGGCTGATTTCGATACCCGGTTGGGTCATACCGAAGATTTGAAAAACGGTACTTGCGGTCTGTCCAGCCTAGTGCTCTACGTTAACTTGTGAAAGCAGCCATCGGCGCAAAACAAGCGGAGATGGGCGCCACTGATCACTCACAACACTAATAATGGAACTAAACTGAGGACGCCTGAAAATTATCATGGAACGCAGGATTACTTCCGTTGTCGAAATTTGGGTTTCACTAGTGTTCAACTATTGAACAACTGTTTGAAATGGTGTTTCCTATTTTTAACAAAATGCTTCGCTGTTCATCCAGGTGTTAACATGTTTCCATGCTTCTTCGCTTGTTCCAAAGCAGAAAATATCTTGTGTGTGTGACCAACACATCGTGGTTGCGTCAGCAATTGCCCGCCTGTTTCTATGCCTTTCGCAGTCTTACAGATCATTCCCAAACGAGACCAACTCGATAGTGGTCACGACAGAACCTAGCGACGAACGAAACATTTCACCAGGCTTTATTCAACTAAGAACACCAACACGTATCAACATTTGCAGCGTAACACAACAACCGCCTGGTATGAAACTAGAAACGATCTGATACCGACGTGCGATACAAACGACCAGGCAAAGCAATGCAATTCAACGCGGCACGTAATCAACAAGTGGACTAATCAGTGCAGGCAACCGTGGGCATCGAAACCGTCACAATAGTAAAGGGGAACTATGTTGTGAAAAAGGCATAGGGTGGTAACAAGGAGTGTCCAACCCCTTCCCCCAAATTTTCAAGGCAGGGTCCGAGATGAGGACACCCACGATTTTACAGCGGTTTTAGTATTTCGTGAAATTTCACCATCTTAAATTTTGCTTGAGTGTCGAATCTTGTCGATGAGCCCAGTTTTTGTTAGAAAATTTTTTCACAATGGGATACGCTTCTTTTACTCGACATTCTACTCACTGCTCCACCAAGTCCCGATCAAATTGACTACAGTCGCAACCAGGGGCTGCTCGTCTGGACGGGCAGCAGCCCTCCCTGAAAAATGTAAGGCAAAAGATTCCGCGAAACGGCCAAACTCGCCTCAAGCTTATATTTAGTTACGAAAATTTCACAACACAATCATTTTAGGTACTTCCGACACCATTTTGGCTCAACGTTTCCTAGGAATCCAACAAAACCAATGTTTCGCTGTTTTCCAACCACGCCGCTTATGCGATGACGTTT
>JGI24159J19872_10010344_pt1 | contig 12234 bp, 9 predicted proteins | sample Ectturendosymbi4_FD_19872 | JGI IMG/M metagenome (IMG submission 19872)
GTATGTAAAATAAGAAACGTAAAAAGGAGGATATTTTGACATTTTTAATGTCCTCGGAGATTATTTAATTTCTCGTGTAAAAAGTGGACATGCACTGCACTCCAAAAAGAGGACGTATGGTAGCCCTACTTCACAATGCTGCTCATATGCGACCTGTGCAAATCCGAGTAAGGCAGACACAAAATCTACCAGTAACGAGTAAAGACGTAAGCTAATGCATTCTACGTGGCTTGACCTTGCATTCGCTAGATTCAGGTACCTGACCGACTTTCAGGACAATAAGTGTAATAGTTGTGTCGTCACAATATCAAACAATATTCAAGTGAAATACTGCCATCTGGACTACCGATAATTTAATAGCGTCTTCAAACAAACTTATTTCCTCGCAAATAAAAATGACTTAAGTGGTACGCGTATGTCGCACATATGGCTAAACACATAAACATGGTGGGGAGCCCCTTTTTGGTGGGGGGCCCCCCCAAATCCGGCGCTGCGTAGGTTATTTATTTCGTATTAAAAATACCAAAGGTAGTCTTTAAGTAGTTAATGTAAGATCAGTAAAGGTCTCCTCTCTGCATCAAACCTAGGTTTACTATTTTTGCGGCCCATGGACAAATGCTAAAATTAATCCAGTTATTTTATAAACTAATTTTTACAGTATAAGCACATCTTATCATCATATTTGTCTGCTCCGAAAAAGGCAAGGTCTGGGAAAAATGGCAAATTCGATTTTTTGTTCAAAGTTTTTGAAGCTGTTCTGTGGTTGGTTTGGCTCAACACGACGTTCACCACACCCTGATGGCCACATGAGACCATGGGCGTCAGAAGGACGTGGCAGGGAAAGAAATTTGATATTTTTTTATTAAACGTTTTAGTAGAAAAAGGTTGTTCTCTTAGTTTCGGGTTGGTAAAATTAAATAACGCCACTGATGTCCCCTTTGGAAAAATCCAATATTAATCCTCTGGAAAAAATCCTTCCGATGCGTTGGCAGCAAAAAACAAAAAAATACAGCCTTTGCTGTGTATAGTGGGTTATTTCATTTATCCGAGGCTGGGACATCGACAAACCCTAAGGTTATCTGGTCAAGATGTCCTATCAAATGTATCGTGTAGACCAGTGCTCTTCAACCTTTTCGTCATCATCGTGGTACCTCTGATATACTTTAACCTTTGTCATGGAACCCCCATTAAATAAAATTTAAAAACACGAATTGCTTGCAAGAAAATTGAATATTTAGTTATTAGACACTTCAACAAATTAACAGTTATTACAGAAGTTAAATAGCAAGAAATTTAATGACTCGGTTGTTCTTGCAATTCTCTAACATAGTTGCTACATTCAGAATTTGGTCATCCGGCAAAAAGACTTCGTATCTCGAATATGTGTCGTCCTATTTTCTAACTTTGGCAATTGAATTACATTTGGTCCGCTTCGGTGGAGGTGCCTCTTTTGCATTTGAACTACATTGCTCATTACATTCCACACTTTCGTTGTTGTTAGTATTTCGCTTCACATAAGAAAACATAGGTGTAGGAGCACGCACATTTTTGGGGGTGCCAAGGATTTTTGCCTAAATTTTCTCAATCTTGGCCGAAAATTTTTTGGGCCATCATTTGTGCATTGCATGAAGACCGAATTTTGGATGACCTCCAAAAAAACGTTTTCATGTGATTTTGGGCGCCATCTTCTCAAATCACAGCACGTTGGGCGCTATTTTTGCTTGTATTTTTGGGGAGTTTGCCCAGATTTTCAGGGATTTTGCGAAGGTTTTCACAGATTTTGCCCGGATATCCCTTGATTTTGCCCGGATTTTCACCAAATCAAAACTTTTGGGGGTGCGGTTGCACCGCTGCACTCCCGCCTCCTATAAACCACTGTACGAAAATATGCTATTTTGCTTCATCTGGCTTGAATAAATAGTAAAAGTTGGGTTTCACACTGTCTTTACTTTATCCCCACAAAGGCTGAGCAGCAGCTCTACTCTCTACTCAACTGTGAACTGTACATCGGCAATATCGCATAACTGTGATGCAACAATAAAGTTATTCTTAATCGCACAACAGTGAACAAGTGACGCAACAACTATCAATATTTATTCTTCGTCTATTAACTGCACTATACCTCCTGTACAACTAACTGGTCTATTGGAATCCGAATGCGGCACGGTGATCTAAAAAGTTTCATAATGACGCATCAACATACTGAAGCAAGAAATCTTTTCCCCTAAAGAAAACGAGGAACCCTCACGGAACCCTTAAAACGCACGGAACCCCACTACATGTTTTGCGGAACACTAGAGTTCCACGGAAACCCTGTTGAAGAGCACTGTTATAGACCCAATAGGTAAAAATAGTAATATAACACAAATACACAGATTCCAAAACAGAAAGATTGCATGAAATGAAAACACAAGACAGGGAAGTGATACTAAATAAAATTTAATAGGAGCCAACAAACATGAAATCCGATGCTTTGCTTTTGGATACTGCCCAGATAACTGCCGCAAACGTAATCACAGGGTTCATCAAGGCTTCAGATAATGCATTTGCACTACAGCTAAATGCACATACATTTTATTTCATTTTTCTGGAAAGCTGCTAGTTTATGGAACGCATTGCCTGCTGCCATCAAATCTTCCACTAGCTTTTGTCCTTTGATACGCCTTGAATCATTTTGGTGTGGCCGAAAACAAAACTATTGGCATCTTCATGGCAGTAATCCTAACATTACATGTCTACACTGTAGACTGCGCTTAGGTCACAGTGTCCTAAACCTAAATAAGCGTACTTATCGTTCATGTTCCTGTGATGCGGCTAAATCTGAAGAGCGTCTGCTTCTTAGGTGTACACTTCATTCTGCATTCCGCGTTGATCTCCTCCTGTCGGTAAAAGTAATATTTATGAGAGAAAGCCTGGCAGATTTACTGGCAATACAAGGTGCAATCATGCAAGACTTTCACATCTTACTATTTGGCCATCCATATCTTAAACTCAGGCCAACTGCTGAAATGTGTAATGCTGTCTCTAAGTACCTCAGTTGTACTAACTGTTTCACTTCGCGATAACAGATAACACTCTGCGCTACTACCATTTCATTTGTAGCAATTCATTTTTTATTCACTAATAAATTCTTTGTTGTCATTTTGCTTTGTTAAAACATTTTGTTCTTAACCGTATATTACCTCGTTTATCGTGTGTTGTGAACTTTTGTTAACGGTTCGTCGTGAGCTGGTTCGCTCGACATGACGCGACGAATGACATATTCAATTGAGGCTCCGACCTGCCGCCTATCCTCGTGAAATCAATATATAAAATAAAAACAAAAAACATGAAATTTTTTCTGCTCACTTAATACTGAGAAGGTACCAACTCTTGTAACGGTTTGCAAAATGCACTTAAAGTTACAGAAAGGCACAGCCTTAAGACTTTGTTCCACATTAATCCAGAAGGAAGTTCCTGTTGCAACCTCTCCGTTGGCGTTGCGTTGAATGTACGATTCACCACGAACGGGATGTGCGCGAAGAACAGCACCCATATATATGTGACGCGAACAAGCAATTATAGAGTGATCATGGCATGTGGTCTCTATTGTTGCTTGCTGCCACAGTGTGAAGCTTTGCGCACTTGCCGCTCGGGCTTTCCGGTCGCACTACAGGAAATTGCTTTTTTTTCGGCATTGCTTGAAACAAGTACTAACGTAAGGTAATACTTCAAACGCGTCGATCGTTCATTGAATTTGTACAAAAATGGTCGAATGATGCAAAGAACAACACACACTGATGGCCGCAGGTCAAATATTATACAACTTCATTTCTCAAGGTGGATACGCAAAACACTTATCTCAGTTNCTTTTTTCAAGTCCGTGCGTAATCTCTCCGTAGTGGAACCAGAGTTGTAATTCGGGCNGGGTTTTACGGGTCGGGCTGGATTCGGGCTTAAGTTTGTCAAAATGTTTCGGGCCGATATCNGGCCTGCATACAAAACTTGTTATAACATTCAGAGCAACGATTTTTTTCTTCCATGACGTACATTTGTTGTACTCACCTTGGTTATTCCTGTGAGTGAAGTGATTGTGATTTTTCTTCAGCTAATTCTATTTGCAAACACAACTGTGTTCTTTTGTCCTCTGCTCGCTTTACACTCACACTCATTTTGAGAAGGTAAGGAAATTAGCACAGCATGGCATTGCGTCGAAGAGATCAATCACTCATGCGATTCTTGGTTTGTTGAAACGATGACTTACAAACCGGCTTTTCATGCCTGAAGGGATATTCTACATAGTTTCTTTTATGCCTATAGCGTCATCGTGGATAATTTCGTGATTGTTTCTCTTTTTCTTGAGAAGCATTACATTCCGCAGCTTTATCGTTGACCAACAAACTAAGATTTTGCTTGTTTGAGCCAATATTTTGGTCAAGGCGGTTGCTATTTTGGGTCTGATAAAACCGTGTACCTCCAGCTATACCCGTACACTATGTTTTTTTATACCCCGCAGTTGCACATATCTTGACTCACTTCGTAAATTTGGCTTTCGGGCCTAAATTGGGCTTCAAAAATAAATGTCAGGCTCGGGACGGGTTCGGGCTTCAAATTGAGGCTCGTTTACAACTCTGAGTGGGACAGCAGCACAATAGATCTTTCGAAGTTTATTCCAAAAAAGGTAATNAACTGTACTTTGAAAAAGTTTGACTCACCTGCATACGCTGATANACGTCAAAGGGGCAAATAATGTTTGAAAGAGTCAAAGAGACAAGCAATGTCACCGAATTTTGTTTTTTGTTTTGTTGAACGTCTATANCTAGCACAGGAAGCTACGGAGATTNTCACTCAACAGTTATTAACAGCANTTCAAAGCAGCAGCAGTGGTTTTGTGCTTGCTGCAATTATTAGGCATGCTGGAACTTGTTGGATTAACATCGACAAAAACCAGCGGGACAAATTAGCAAAACAAACAGTAAAGTTCATTAAACCATTCAACTTACAAACCACAATGCAGCTTTCGTACTCTTACAAAAATCTGGGTTCATTTAACCAAAACATCCTCAATGAGGCTTCCGTAAAAGCTGTTCGAAAGTGTTTCGCCTATTGAAAACGCATGGAAGACTTGGTTTGTCTGGTTTTTGTTTTTTTACTTTTGCTCGTTTTTCACTTTAGTTTTTAGCATCGTTATAGACATGCCGCTGATGGGCAAGGATCAATGTTAGCCTGGAAAGAAAAAGTTTCCAGAAACCTCCGCCAAGCAAGAAGAGTCTTGGCCTCAAAAAGCTTTTGATGCAACGGAGGTTTTAGTGTTGTTCAAAATAGACCACAGTATTTTCGTACCGGTATAAACCACCTGCGATAGCCCAAAAGCTCATTTAATTTAACCGAACAAAATAATTTTTACGAATATTTAAACTGAAAACCCATACGGGACGAAAAGCTTGTGGATCGCGTTTGTTTTGCTGGATTTGCATTAGAATGCTTTTACGAAAATCAGTTACCACACGCACTTTTCCAAAAGAAAGCTTAAGCATGCAGAGTAGTTAATTGTATGTACGCCGAAGATTTTTAGCAGAAAAAGCAGAAGTGAAACGATGTGAAAACTTGCTGTATTTTTCGTAGTGGCAGATAATGGTGATGCTATCATTTCAAGATTTGGTGATAACCACGGCTCTTAAAACAATCCGTCTTTTTTACCGTTTTTTGTACTGTAATGCAAAGTGCTTTCAAATCTTTAGGGGTGATTCGCTGGCAAACACCACTTTGCACAACCACAAGCAGCTCTGTTTAACGTCAGAATTTGCAACTCTTTGACACTGGAAGTCAATGAAGAATCAGTAATCAACAAAAAATCATTTTACCACAAGGGCATTACTGCAAAACACATGCATTCATTTCTTGAGACAGCACTTCGTTTGTGTACGTGTTTCATAACATGTATAAATCTCTGACAATTTGAGAACTTGAGAACTATATGGTGATAAAACACTTTTCTTTTTGGAAACCATTTTTGCTACAGAGTGGGCACGTCGACCATTTGTCCACTGTGCTGCTTGCTGCAGACAGTGGTATAAGCTGGGTGAGTATTCCAAAAGTTTTGAGATATGTCTGACTTGATTGAAACTGGGATTTGAAGCACGATGGAGTTTTTCAAATACTAAGAAATGACCGTCATAGACGACTTTCACACAGTGAAACATCTTTTTTATGGCCCATCTGTGACGTCACCAGAGGAAGTTTGGTTGCGCCGGACTCCCATTTAGAATTGGTGCCTTCCATTAGTTGTTTAGAATTTAAGTATAAAAATGAATTTTTTTGTGTAACTTGCAGATTAAATGGCTAAAGCTTTTGGGATTTTAATGCAGTTCGACATATTTTGGTAATCGGAGCTAGTGACAAGCTTTTCTCAGTCATTCGCTGAATATTGGAAACGAGTTCAGGGAAAAATCACGTTAGAAAGTTTACTTCTTCTTTTGGTTTTTCCTACAGGTTTTCTTTCGTTTCAAGAGTTGTAACCGCATTGATGCATCTGATCCTTTTTTGCAAATTGGAAGTAAAAGCACTGTCACGTGTCTCGCTACCTGTCCTAAACTTGAGATCGGATCATCGACCCGGACCAGTTGAGCAACATGCTTTTTTGGTTGGTGTTTCATTTCAATCCAAAACCGTTAAGTGTAGTTTGGTTTGAAACAAATAAGTTTATTGCAGTTTATTTTTGAGATTTACTAGCACGTTAGTGTAAAACATCTTCAACAGCACGAGTGCCTTTCAGTATCAAAGCATAATAATGTTAGAAACAACCTGCCCCCAAGCAACGCATTGAAGAGCGCAATTAACGTGTGTATTTTACGCAACAAGCGAACTTCGTTTTGCCGTTGCGTGTTTATCCTCAACAGCATCGCGTTTTGCGAGAGTCGCCAGCTGGGCGGAAACTGAACTTTATTTTGCTCCCTATCGTCACCTAACGACTAAGATTTTTGTTGGTTCACAGATTATCACACATGCGTGATGTGTAGCCACAGATTTTGTTTATCTGGAAGAATTTTTTTTGAGAAACTATGAATTGTCTTTTAAAATTCGTGTAGGGAAACGTAGTATCCTTCTGCTTAGTTGTGTAATTGTTGTGCACTGCTTGGTCTTTTTTACAGTTGCCAAGTGGTTGCATGACTGGAAATTTGCATGACGTAACCAGTCGGCGTCATTTTCTCCTGAACCCTGAACTCTCCACCACTAGACGTGATTCCTTTGTTGAACGTTGAGCTGATCTCACCATAAACAAGTGAAGACAATGAAAGTTTGACGTAGCGCAAGCATTTACCCAGCACTCACCATTGAATAGATCAGAACATTTGTTCTATGCAGTGATTCACCGTTAACATGTTGCTTAAATCCACGCCCATATCACACATTACACTTCCTAACACTACAAAATACAATTTTGANGTAAAGCACGGTTGTGACGTGGTTATGAAGTTTCGATTGATCCATTANAAATAATTATCTTCGTTTGAAGCAGCGAAGAGTTGCATGAGTGAGCTGAGACAATTCTATATATCTCAGTGATCTAAACAACCATGGACGTCGGAGGGACTTTTTCCAGGGAGGGCACTGAGGGCCAAAATTTTTACAGGGGGGCCAAAAGTGGTGAAATTTGATTTTCCCATTCAAAACTAAGAAAACAACCTTTAAAAAAAATTTTAAATTCTTAGGGGAAAAAAAAAAAAAATTTCTAAAAATTTTAAAATTCTTAGGGGACCAAGACCCCTCCTGCCCCCCTTCCGACGCCCATGTAAACAACATTAAAAGTGTGTAAAATCTCAACCTGCTCAAACGAACTAGCTGGATGTCCAAACTGTAAATATAATGAACGTTACGATTACAGCGGAATCCACAAAGAAGTTACCGCTACAATTTACTCTTAAATCTGAGCTTGTAATCACCATGGTTGCTGCGCTAGATGGCGCAGTTGAGGTGCGTCCTGACAAGGCCTTCTAGGATGAACTGCTGGGAGGCCTTCGTCCTGATGCGACAAACTTGTGGTAAGTCATGGAGACGCTACGAGCAAAACCCCATTCTACAAAATCAATTGCGTTTGCTGATCACGCACAATTTAGATATAGAGGGGTGATGAACCTGCGGCCCGTGTGGCCATTTAATGTGGACCGCGTCAGACATTTCATTGCACATCAAAAGTGATAAACGGGATTGGTTAACTAGATGACCGCCATGGTCCTTCACCAATCTTATGTGACACTTCAGTGCTTTTTGTTTACATTAATGAGTTATTTTGTCATTGTGTTTTCATTTATTCTGATTTTTTATTCTGATTTCCACTTACAATTGATTTCCTTATTGAGCGATAGGTCTCTGTACTGTTTTTGTTTAATAGTTGAGTCATATGAAACAATAAATCAAAAAACAATTATGTCAAAACGAAAATCGAACATAAGCAGATACTGAGACAATGAGCCAACAGAAGTTTCTTTTGCTCTTTTCTATAGTTTTCCCTCCTTATTCTCCTAAAAGTAAAAGAAACACTGCGTGTACTTCGTTGTATATTTTTGTCATAAGAAAAAATCAGCATCTTTGCGGTCCTCTCGTGGTATTTCACAATTCATGCGGCCCGTGATAGTAAATTGGCATCTATCCTTCATTTTGAACTTTAACATGAATCAACCCACGAAGTCGTTTCAATCGGCGCCAAGCTAAAGATATTTTGTCAATAATAAAAAAATAATTATTTACAAAACACTTGTTGATTTAGCAGAATGTAGCATATCCCGAAACAACCACATTACGTAAGATGCCCGGCCCTCGAACTGTTGTGTAATACCTTATGTGGCTCTCAGACAAGAACGTTTGGAAACCCTGGTCCAGAGCATATATTGATGGTGACACGTGCTGCGTTCGCCGGTTCGAGCACTCGGTGGGTTGACATCAGAGGTGGCCGGAGTCACTTTTTCAGACTCCGACTCCGCTCCTGTTCTAAAATTTTTGCATCCGCGTCCGGATCCAGGTCCGGCTATTCTTCAAATATGAGAATCCGACTCCTGTTCAGACTTCGGCTACAATCATCCATCTAACCGTAATTTACCCCTGTTTTTACCTAAGAAATGACCGCACAGACTCCTGCCACTGCCGAAATGGAAAAGTGACTCCGGATCCGGGTCCGGTATTTCATAAATATTTGACTCCGGATCCGGGTCCTAAAGAAAAACGCAGAATCCTGCCGGAGTCGACTCCGGTAATCCGGATCCGGTCCCATCTCTGGTTGACATGCGGCCCGTGATATGCCGCCTGTGAAGTCAGGCAGCTCAAAATCGCCACTTTGCGACCAGTGGACACAGCGCAGTTTTCGAAATCTGAGCTCCACTGATTCGACAACAAAGGAGTTAGTAAGGTATTTCTGAATATCTGTACGGTTAAATTAGAGAGAAAGAGGTATAAGTCAGAGATGTAGAGGATCCGTAGTTTCGGAGTTAACTCCAGCCGGAGTCCCATATTTTTCTTGAAACTGGATGGGACCCGGAGTCACTTTTTGCAATAAAAATCGTATCCGGAGTTCAATAAATGAAAGAAGGAAGCAGTTTCAGGATTTATTGCGACTTGCTAGGTGCAACGGTCTCTCCGCATTTGATTTGCTACGCACAGAGCAACAGCTTTGTTTGACTGACTGTCGCGTGTCGCTTGTTGTTAACTTTGACCCATGCAATGGAAGTCGTGGTCAGTTGCGCTGTGGTCGCTTGCTGGTATAGGCGCTTTAGCTAAATTTTGATAAGCAGTCAAGCAGTGAATCAACACGGAGTTATAGAATCCGCTCGTACAGGATAGCATCGTGAAGTGGGACTTGCATTTGCACGTACAGGGTGCCGACTTGTTTAAGTGGCTTTGCACAAAACTGCTGTTTAATTTCATTGGTTTGAATTATTTCAACATGGATATTTAGACCTGTTTGCAGGCAAAATTTTTGCCCAAATAAATTAATAAGCAAAATGCGAGGTTTAGAAATTTATTAAATTACTTTTTCATAGAGACAAAGAGAAGTACACTCGCTACATTCAACGTATTTCATGCTGATCGTAACATTTTCTGGAAATATAACTTAAAATCTTCCAATACCTGCGTTTTTTTCACAAGCCATTATATAAGTTTGACTGATGTGAAACCCAGGATGCTATAAGCTTGTTTATTCCCTAACAAAAGTACTTCGTTGTGGTAGAAGTAAAAACAGTGCTGAGTTGCACTTTTTTTCATTCAGCTACAATGTCATCAGAGACAGTAAAGTGTCAATTTCCATTGCAGATACATTGGCCTCAGTTCAGTTTCGTTTATACTTGTTTTCGTACACCTTCCGGAGTGTCACGAGACGTCTGCGGGCACCCATCTCCACTTTCTTGCGCCGTAGGCAAAGCGGCTGCTTTCGCAGTGAATGCTGCACTGGTGGCGAGCCAGTGGCAGCGCCGCGCGTGAACTGTTGCCTTGCACCCACCCATTAACGCCTAGCACGAGACTGGACAGCAGGACAGGTCGCAAGTCCCGTTTTTCAAGTCTTCGGTATGACCCGACAGTGAATTGAACCCGTCCAACCAGTCTGCTGGCGCGTGCCTGCTACGTTCAGCTTATGACTCAAAATTTTTGCGAACTAAACTTTTACTAACACGTAGGGGATTTTTCACAAACAAATTTCAGAGTCAGGCATGAGTCGGAGTATTATATCTGAATGATCTGACGTAGGTACGGGTGTCGGATTCTGATAAATGATCTGTACAGGAGTGAAAACGGAGGAAATTTTTTGAGACTGCTGATATCTCTGCTATAGGTTAGGAGTGAAGGAGAAAAGGCGTGCTTGCCAGAATTTCTAAGTGCTGCGCTTTCAATACAGTTGCAATATTACTACGGACTGGGCGTTAGTTTTTATCACAGAAAAACGTCAATACGCACTGGTTGTATTTCACGCTTTACGGTCTAGCGAATTTTTCCGTGTGGAAAATACACGACAAACTCTACACCACCCAATTTACCTCCAGCAAGGCCCAATATTCTCTGCATTGAATGTACCAATAAAGATCCTGACGTTAAACGCAACTGGACCACAATAGTAACAAGTCTAAAAAATATCGGAAAAGCACAGAAATGTCTTCTATGACTATACTTCGTAGACTTCGTATAAAACTCTAATCCAGGGGTTCTTAACCGGTGGGAAATTTCCCACTGGTGGGAAATTTCATCCATGCAGTGGGAAATTCTGTCTGATTTGGTGCAGTGAGAAATTGTTTTACTCCAATACTTAAGGAAGGAAATCTAAATATTAAGTCACAAACTTATTTTTTAAAGAAACATCTACTTCTCAACTAGTGCATTTTTTGCAATTATAGCGTTTTTAGCGTTCAACAATGTTCAAAAGTCACAATCAAATAACGACCGTTGTTCTTTAAAGGTAGCCACGGTTGCTATAGGTAGGTAGTTGGGTTAAGCGTACTGCGTAGCGTAAGTACGAACGACATGTAAAAAAGCTGTCTTCAATTTATCAACAAGGTTGAATCGAAATTATACTTTGCTGAAGATGAGGTGATGTTATGTTGTAACAAGTTAGATTAAATTTTTTTGCCGTGAAACATGACAACCTGCTTCTTAACGAATCATTATTTTCCGAAGGCATCTAGTGTAGTGCAAAATGTCGGTTGCGAAGGCTAAAAAATACAAGGAAGACTGCATCAGATATGGCGTTGCTTGCCTCCAGAAAGATGGAGAATATATCCCACAAGGGTATGTTGTACATGAAAACACTGGCTAACAACTGTTTGAAACCATTCCAACTCAAGCAGCATTTGAATAACGCTCACAAGGAGCAACCTAGAAAAATCGATTGAGCAGGCTACTTTACAGTAAGTCTATAGAAGGTTGTCCCAAACGTGTCAGTCTGGATGCAGGACGTGCATTTAACCAAGTAAATTGTCCGTTGAGGCATCCTATGTGGTTGCACTTAGCATTGCTAAAGCGAAAAAGTCATGAGACTTTGTAGAACTCGTGCAACCATGCCTCTAAAAATGAGCACTTTACTTTTCTGTTTGATGCGATATGATGTAAATGAGTGAAATCCTTGAGTGAAACCCATGTGTAGATCCTTTTAATTGTTATATTTATTATGCGAAACGTATATACCACCGAGCTAATAGCTACTATGAGTATTGGCTAAATAGCGTTCCGTAAAACATCGTCACTAAAAATATCAGGAGGGAAATTCGAACTTAG
>JGI24159J19872_10010345_pt1 | contig 12233 bp, 5 predicted proteins | sample Ectturendosymbi4_FD_19872 | JGI IMG/M metagenome (IMG submission 19872)
TCGGCACAACTTGTGTGGCGACAGTTTCTGGTCCAACATTCAACAAAATTGTCCGCAAGGTTACTATCTCGTGCCGTCGTTGCCTGCATACGTCACAACCGAATTGTCTGCATACGTCACAATCGCACCACCTGCATACGTCACATCCGCGCCGCCTGCATACGTCACAACCCCACAACCCGCATACGTCACAACCCATCCATCTGCATACGTCTCAACCGCAATGTCTGCATAGTCACAATCGCACCACCTGCACACGTCACAGACGCACCACCCGCATACGTCACAACCGTACCGTCTGCATATGTCACAACCGCACCTTCTGTATACGTCACAGTCGCACCATCTGCATACGTCACAATCGCACCACCCGCATACGTCACAACCGTACCGTTTGCATACGTCACAACCGTACCGTCTGCATATGTCACCACCGCACCGTCTGTATACGTCACAATCGCACCACCTGTATACGTCACAATCGCACCACCCGCATACGTCACAACCGTACCGTTTGCATACGTCACAACCGCACAACCCTGATTCGAACACGCATTCGATTTTCGCAGCACACCTCACTGAGGACGAGCCGACATCTTCGTTTTCGCCCAGTTCGCCGGCCATGGTCACGGGCGGTTCGCACACAGGAAGATCCCCCCACAACGCGTCCATTACGGAATAGTGGCACCACTGCGGGGTCGATCCCGAAGCGAGGAAGAGGTACTTTTCGCACCGGTAGCGAGAAATCAGCTTCTCCAGCTGTGACTTGATGCCGCGCCTGAAAGAGATACCGGTTCGGAGTCAGACAGGAACGACGACATGCTGAACAAGCAATCGCGGGAATGGCGTGCGATTCGCAGCGAGTTTGGACCGAAGCCACGTCAGGATCGATTCTTATCTTGCTTTTTCATTTGTTTCATCAGCTTTGGACATCAACACCGTCAACAATCAGTCAACACCCGGGCATTTCTTCTCGCGAGCGATCTCTGCTAGTTCTGATGGATTCACAGTCAACAACAATCGGCCGATAATTAATGTGATAACATTGCACTGTCCTCGGGCGGCGTATGGGTTCACAACCGGCCACGTCCACCGTTCCGCCGGGGTATTGCCTTGTGAACAGTGTTTTTTCTCATGGTTTGAGAGATCGAAAAGGCCTCTCAAAATACAGTATAGAATCTCACTTCCACGAGAAGGTGCTTTATGCCAGTGGTTCTTAACCTTTCCTAACCCGGGGACCCCTATTCCTAAAGATGCTGACTTGGGGACCCATTGGTCTGCGGTTATTGTTGTTTGTGCATCTAGGGGTGAAATGACAGCACTTTGGTATTCCTTCTGGGCACTCCCAGATTTTCACCGAGGCACTGTTTTAAGAACCACTGCTTTAGACCAAAAAGGTTTGGAACTGCCAGTACAGACAAAAGCCAAAGTTCCAGCCAATCAAAGTCTGAGACGCGGTAAGAACAAATGGTTGCTGCGTGGTTGAAACGCAAGTGAAAATGCAATTACTTTGCAACTACACAAGACACTTACGCGCCACAAGTATATCCTTGCGCTTGGAACTCGTGTGCAAGCTGCGTGTAGAAGCTGTCTTCTAAATTAGTGGAAGCGGGAAGTCTTGAAGGGATTTTTTCCTTGATCATGTCCACCAGTATCCCTATCTGGTGAGGGGTCCAAGATAAATCGCACTGATCGTAATCCGTCGAGTCCTCCTGTTTCCTTAAAACCGAGACGCTACCGTTGCAGGAGGTACTAGCAAAATCTTTCTGAAATGTTCTGACAGAAGCAGATAACCTTCGAATCGTTTGTTTCAGAGCGAAATATGCGGAGCGATTTAATAGAGCAGAGCCAGAGCGGAGACAATTCTTGACGACTCAGCTGCAGTTTGTTTGCAGACACTTGACAAAAAGCCTCAGGAAAGAGCGTTAAGCAAAGCGGGAAGCATTTGTGATCACAGATGATGAAATGCAGTTCAAAATTTACCGTGTCCATTACAGCTGTAAGTAATTGTTTCTTACGCAGAAAAAACGACTAAGATACAACAGAAAGGCCGAGTGGGGGGGAAGTAGGGTTGATGAGGAAGGTTGTCAAACAAACGTATTTTCATAAATTGGGCGAAGTCCAGCGAAACATCACTCACAAAAGCGTGTGGGCGAAAAAAGAAAATTAGAAAAGCTGTTTGTGAAACAAAATTGTGATGTTTACGACCGCGTGGGTCGTTTGGGCCGACTTAGAATTGTTTTGTGTTGCTGTTCCTCCCATTTCTTCGCGAAAAAAACAAAAGCGTTCGCTCGAAAAAGGGAAACTAAATTTCACGGTGCTTTGTGTGATCCGTTATGCATCAGAAAAAAAAGTTAAACTCACGGGACAGACGTGTGGTTGAGACGGCGGTCAGCTTCTAGGGTTTGCTGTAGTTTGTGTGAGTTGAACTTTTGCGCATTCGCCATCAGTTTTCTGATTTTGGTCACGACAAACGTCTTGGGCATCCTTCCTGTTTTTTGATAAAGCTTTTCTGCATCTGCGTGTTGTTTTTTCAGCGACAGCCATTTGTCTCTGATCTGATGCCTGCAAAGTACGATTCGGAATCGCACCATCCGTTATTCGCATCCAACCAAACAAAATCTCCTCACCAACCACGCATCCAACCAAACAAAATCTCCTCACCAACCACGCATCCAACCCAACAAAATCTCACCAACCATGCATCCAACCCAACAAAATCTCCTCATCAACCACGCATCCAACCAAACAAAATCTCCTTACCAACCACGCATCCAACCAAAATAAACCGCACGAACTAAAGTCCGACTCAGAATCGCGCCGGCCTTTCAACAACTAAACATCCTTCCACAAAGGTGCACGCCCAGCTTCGTGTTAATAGCATAGCATTTAATGATGAGCCTTAGCTTAGTGTTAAAATACACTGCAGTTCGTAAACTGGGACCCTTTTTGCGCTGTTGGTAATGATGAATTGATTCGACATAGGACCACTCAACCACCTCAGCAACGACAAACACCGTTCATGTTCAACAACATTTGGCTGTAGGAGGAGGGAGCCGATGACTTTGTTAAGTTTCATAGCGATCGAATTGACTGGAAAAATAATTCCTTGCTCAAGTTGTCAGGCAACTGATTGCTAATTGATAAACTTTCACGTCTATTTTTGTTTGAGTAAAGAGAAGCGAAACACTTACCACGTCAAATTCACCCCGAACTCTTTCATTTTAGACTCAAGTAGCATGAAACTGGCTTTGTACAAACGATCCATGTTCGGCGACCCCGCCAGCATGTTGTTCTCATCGACCAGCCTCAGCAAAAGCGCGACGTTTTTTCGCGACCACAACTCCTTCGACTTCTTCTCAGATTTTCTCGATCTAAAATCCGAACAGCAAGAATTAATATAACTAGGGCAACCATTATTTTACCTAAAAATTTAAAATTCTGACTTCATTACTTACAAATTTTGACTTTATTTTGACCTATCAATTTTCCGCGTTTTCAGTTGAAATGCGGAATACAAAGCATTTCATATAAAGTATTAGACAACAAACCGATAGGTTAGGTTTGTTCTGTTGAAATGAAACCGATAGGTTTGTTCTGTTGAAATGAAACAAAAAGTAGTTCATCTGCAAAATCTGGTATAGCATGTTTTAAAATGTCTGGCTACTTTCAGTTTCATGAAACAAACCTCATTGACGCTTTGCACTGCGGCGATGTGCTTCCACCATAAACCTTTGGTCACCTTTCACTTTCTAAGCAGTCACAGAATTTGCAAATATTTCACCCTTAGTAGGAGTTGAGGTAAACTCAGAAGCATATTCATGCAGCATACTTCGAACTTTTGCAGAATTTGGTTGTTTACCCCTAGGCATGGTGTGCTGATAAGTACATTAACAACTACGTTATAGTCAAACCTGCGGGTATCATAAAGTTAAAACACTATACGCGTATATGCGTAATGGCTTGAGCATCTGCCAAAACAAGTACAGTAAGACCACGTTTCTTGCATTGCCATGCCTAGTTTACATAATATTCAAACATCCAGTAGTGGGCTAAGCAATATTATTACATCAGAAGTCGCAACAAACCCATTACTATTTTAGACTTGCAACTAAACTTGAAAAACCATATCAAAATCTATTGTTGTAACTTCAATAAAATATCGATAACGAGAAAAAACTCTACTGCAAGAAAATTTTCACCTAATGATAAATTTTGACTTTTTTTGACCTAGTTACTTTGGAATGGCTCGTGGTATCAGTTTCAAATTTGGTTTGTGAACGTTTCATAAATTTTTAAAACGGCAGAAAAATTTTGACTTTATCGACTTTTGGTTGCCCTAAATATAACAAACTGCAAAGCGATCGCAGTAAAACACGTACAGCAAGCAAAGCCAAGTTAGATTAACCTCATGATTGTTAAAACCACTAGGTTTGCTGCAACCTTTCGAGGAATTAGCCGACAGGGTTCTGCTTTCTTGTTTTTGCGATCCATACTTGCACATATGCATACACGTAACTAATATCCGTAAAATCGATTTCCTATTTTTTAAAGTTAGCCCATCGATTCAGGCACGTCGCATTGATGGAGATTAATTACTGAAGTCCATGATTAGGTATGAAAACAGGTTCGCTCGATTGATATTAATACAGGCAAAAAACTTGTGTTCCACTTGCTTTCGTACTTGTGTAAAAACGTTGGTCAAGCACATTGAAAAAAACTTGCTTGTCATGTTTCCATGGCTGGTTAGAAGCAACCTGATTCGATATTCAGATACACGAGTTGCATTTCTCTGACCACTGCTTGCTTTGTGTCAACAACAGTGCTTCCTCTTATGCTATTTCTTTCTTCNAAGCTATGTAATGTTGCGGGGTACATAAAATTCTGTGACTAAAGTCTTTAAAAATCCCTGCTTATAGAAAGCAATAGCTTCAAGGGAAAAAATAACTTACAGAGCAACAAACAATTATGTTTCTTCATGCCATGGTTGCGGAGTCGGAGTCGCAATGAGTCGGAGGTTTTTGGCTGGAGTGGGATTCCTAAAAACGCTAGTTGCCGGATTTTTTTAGCTGACGATTCCGGATTTAATCGACAGAATGAACTTTTATTATTAGTAAACATTCCTCAAATAAACAGATAAATTCAAAGCCTTAACTCATGTTGCTAATGAGGACAGCAAAATGCTTCTTCCTAAATTAATTTCAGCTCGCTTCTCAGCCATTATTAACACTTGATTGTCAAACTTGATTCACGTTATTTTGGGGAGTTGGAAATCTTGGAAGGTATAAGTCGGAGTCGGACATTTTGCCTCCGATTCCAGAACCCTGCTTCATACAATTTCCTACTACAAAATCAGAGAATTAAGGTAATTGTTTTCCTTACTTGCTTAGACGAGCAGCTCGTAATGGCGTTGTCATGTGTGTTACTTCCACTCTTGGCTTGCTTGCTAACAGCATACCCATTCTTTTGTAAAAATGCCAGGCTGGTTTTCTTCCTGTTGCAAGCTGGTTAGCTTTACAGCATTCATAGTAATCCAATAATGCTTGCCACTTCTGACACATCTCCCAACTGTTGAAAGCAAATATAAACACACATCAGCGCAGTATTACAAACAGCAAACAATCATTTGAAACATATTTCAGTTTTCTGCATGATTTTTTAATGTCACTGATTTAACAATTATGCACAAAGTTGGTTCACCCTCTCAACGTTCCATTGTATTTCAAAAAGTCAAGTATAAAGGTAAATGAGCAACAATAACAAAAATTGTAAGATGTCTTACTGTCTTTCATCAACGCCTGTTTGTTGCTCCAGTAGCTACAGATACAAAAAGCACCAGACATCATTGAACTGTAAGGATTTACCAACCATGAGTATTTCAATCCAAGGTTTTTCAAATCTTTTTCAAGATGTTGAAACACAACAAAAGTTGTGTTGGGCAGAGCAAAAAGTATGTTGCCATAATTGTTCCTCTGAATAAATTCCAGCAAGTTTTCAACATCAGAAGTGAGCCACTGATTGTTACTTCTTGAGGTAGTGCTGGAAATCGACCATCTAAAAAAGCTATATTTTCACGATTATTTTCTTTGAAAAGAATCAGATGAATCAATAAACTCTTAACCACAAGCTACATACGAGTATACCGCTTGCAGGTCAAAACAGAAAAAATTTCCAGCTGTCATGAAAGACATTTCCATGAAATTTCCTCACCTACTGCCTGGCAACTCGTATTTTATATCAATTCGGCACAACATAATGCTTTTGGATTCATTACAATAAATCATAAATTTCAGTACAATGTTACATGTGCACAGCTTTTATTCATTACACACTTTTGCTTTTACATCTTATTCAACACTTGATTTGTTTTTAAAAACTTCATGCATTTGATGAAGAGACTTTCACCTCCCACTGGCAAACTCCTCATTGTCTGTTTCTGGTTTCATGTAGCTGTAGAAAACCTCTGCGACATAGGGAACAATTTCCTGAAAATAGCAAAATTTAGCGTAGAAATCATATTGACACATACTGTAAGTTCACACATCATACAAATAAATATGGCATTGTGCATCTTCATGTTGTTGCTTCTGATAGAATGCTACAAATTTGTTGCAAATTCAAACAGTAAAAAGTAACTAGAGATATCCTTTTCTTTTAAATTGTGTTTATATTGCTCCTTTTGTCAATTTGTCACACTGGGACGTATCAATTAACACTTTGAGAGCCAGCGTACGATATATTCGTACCTAGATTTCGGCCTAAAACCGGCAGTTTTCGGTTGCCTTACCAACGCCCTAGCTCCTCTGCCGATTGCGCTAGAGAGCTGTTCAATGGCTCAAACAGATCGGCCAGTCTTTTAGTCTGCACTCGAAAAAAATTTTTGGTTGGGGGTTGCGGTTTTTTTGTGAGTGACGTCATAAGTGAAGTAGTTTTGGGGCCATTTTGGCTCATGTTACATGGCCTAAGGCCCAACCGCTAGGCCATAGTATTTTGCTGAAATTTTTATCGGAAACTAGGCTCGAGTCCGAGTCTTTTGAGCCTTTGATCAACTTCCTAGCGTTTCTGGGTCAAAAGTTATGATCTAAAATAAACAAATTAATTAATTATCTAATTAGTCAAATATTTTTATTACTTTAGATCATAACTTTTGAACTCGAAACCCCAGCAAGTCATCCAAAGTATCAAAAGACTCGGATTGTAGCCTAGTTTCCAATAAAGGAAAATNCTACCATCTAACGGTTGATGCCCANGGCCAGGTAAAGTGGGCCAAGGTGGCCTAAAAGTAAATCCACACCCCNCAAGCAAAAAATTTTTTTGAGTGCAGACTAGAAGACTTGCCGCATCTTTTGAAACTTTACCGGGTCTGTAGCGCTTACCAGACCGGAGAAATTCTCGCGCAAAGCCATGTGCAATTCGGGGATTTTTTCCCGTAAATTCCCAAAAGTGGCTGGACACCAAAGTCTTAAATGTCACAATGTTCATTTTAATGCCAAAAACATTGCATGTTAATTGGTATTTCTTCGAACTGCCAATTTGATGATAGACTTATTTTGATTGTACCAAAACCTATAAAAGGATAGCTTTTGATTTGAGCTTAATTGCAACATTAACAGTTTGAACAATTATTGCACAAATGTCACTCATTGTTTTTTGTTTTAAACTACACAAATTCATGATGAATGTCACATATTTTGATTTTCATTTCAATTTAGAAAAAGTTAACCTTCGACTAGAAATACAATGAATCCAGTTAATTGTATAGTCAACGTGCCAGGCTGTATGATGTGCTTAACCAGAACATGCGATTATCCATATCAGACAAATATCCTCAAGTCTACCACCTTGCTTTATTTCTGTCCACATTCTTGCTAAGTTGCTACGTGACACCATTGATATCTGGTAGCTTGATGCCAAACATGGAGATTTTGAAAACTGTGGGATAGAAAAGCACTTCTATACACTTTAAACTCTGAAATCCTGCTGTGTTTAGCAAATCAACAGTCAGCAGTTGAAAAGTAAATGCAAAGTTGTTGTGGGGCCATGTATTGCATGTTATCTTTGACGTGCATAGTGCACACAGCGTGTGAAATAATAATTGCCTGTATCAGTCGTGGAACATTTCCTGCACTTGTGGCCATTATTCTTCTTGCTTTGGAATGTGTAATGTTGTTGTTAACATGTCCATGTCTTAAAGCTGTCGCATACTTTTCAGGTACCCTAAGAGCACCACGAAAGTTGGGTACTGACTAGAGTCCCTGCGTGGGTTGTAATTTTGTGTCTGGTCCCGCCCCGCACCCGCAGGAGCTTGAGAAATTTTGCCTGCTCCCACCCCACACACTTCTAACCCACACCCAATTCGCAGACCATCCCAACCCACGCCCACCCAGTACTTTTTCGGTCTCAAACTCGCACCTGTCCGAAAACCACTAAAACTCACAACTAGGGCAAGATTTTGTTGCAATAAAATCGTGAGAAATGTACATTTATTTTTAACAAAAGTTGCAGTAAAAAGTTGCATTTATGCACAAGCATTTTAAACGACAGTGACTTGCTCAAGCGATTTATTTGCATATAATGCTAAATATTTCCAAACGTTATCTGGCACAAAATGGCGATCATTTGCCAACAGTTTGCGTAGCATGCTAAAACTTCGCTCCACAGTGCATGAAGTTGCTTTGCAATTTAACAATTTGGCCTACAGTTCTGGACTGATGTTTGTTTGGCCAGGTCATTTCTACAATTGCTTTTAGGTCATTAGTCAGTTTGAATAAGCTAATCAAAGAGAACAGAACTATACTGAAATAGTTCTCTAGCATGTTTTTTAAATCGCACTTTTACATTTTGCGCAATAGGCCTACTTGATAAAAGCTGTATGTGAAAAAGGAAAAAGTTGCAATATAGAATTCCTGCAACCAGCTCATCATATTACATAAATTCTGAGTATTTCAGAAGCTGAAAAAAGTTGACAAACTTGCCCTCCTCATAACATCTGAAGACAAGTCTAACAAGCAGCAAAAACAAGCTACTCCTTTTTTATTGACAACCAAACCAAAATTTTCCACAGATCTGATCTTTCACAGATTTGAGGTGATGAAAAACACGTTTTAGTCCAGTTGTGACTAGCTGTGCGTTCAGCGTTGTTTTATCGGTTTAGAAGTGCTGCTAGACTGAATTATTCCTCACCAAGCATGACGGTAGCATTGGAAAATAGTCACTTGCCCACCACATGGTAAGAGTCTGAGCTAATGTTTTGCAACAGTGGGTTGTTACATCATAATGTAATAATTGCTGCAGGCTGGCTGTCCTAAGCGCAATGCTGACAAACAACTCTAGTACGGCACATCCATGTGTTTTACGATTTTTGAGCTGATTTAGTTCATGTGCTTTGGCTCAACACTCAGTTACCCGCACAAAGAATTTCTCAACCCGCAAGTACAACCCGCACCCGCCCCACTTCACAGGATGTTCAACCTGCACACGCACGCAAACCAGTGCCGGTTCTCGTACCCACCCCGCAAATGCGGGTACCCGTAACCCACACGAGTTAACCTGCCCCACGCAGGACTCTAGAATTTTACTGACACTAGAATTTTCTTTTTTTGTTCTGTAGGAGTAATAATTGCAAATCTCTATAATCACTTGAATCTACAAATCTGCCACTTGACGTTGAACCTGTGGTGTTGATTTCACCATCTCGCCCGAAGGTGGTAAATTCATTTTGTAGCCATCCCAAGGAAGACAGTCGAATTAATAGCACTGCAGCTTTTGTCAGCGCAGTGCACTTTACCTTTTCTGAAGTGAAATATGTGATTAAGTGATACAACTCTAGAAATGTAAACAATATATATTTCCTTGCAAATATCCAGTATATGCAATTAAACGTAAGGTAATTACCTGAACTATTTTTTTCTCATATGAATCACTTCGGTTTGGGATCCCAGAATCCTATGCGATAAAGCAGTTTATGCATTTAACTAATTTGAAATTAACTGAAGTTACATGTATTTCACTATTTGATCTTTTCACACTTTCAATATAAAGGGTTTTCCCTGGGAAAATGGGCCAGATATCAGGTTTTTTAAAGTTGGCCATATTTATGCTAGTTTCATAAAACACCTTGCAACTGAGTCCCACACCTGTGCTTCAGTTTTTAAACTATTATTTATCTTTATAGTTTTTGTATGTAAATGTACAAAATTTCACAAGGAAAAGATTATAGCCAGTATCTAATAGAAGGCAAATTAGAATTTATACGTAGTCCCACCTCTATTCCATAAAAACCCATTTGATACACATATGTATGTTGTTATTCAAAGTGTNAAATGATAATGTTCATCTACTAACATACAAACAGTTCTGCTAATCCTTCAAAAATTTTNACATTCCATTGACTGTCAATGAGAAACGCAAGATAAAAANTATTCAAAAATGAACAATCTAGCTTGGAGCTATTTTCTTATAACCCATAATTTTGTCTACCAACCAGATAAAAAAACAAGAAAATCTNAACTAGAAAGGCACACTTCTACAAGCTGCTTTGGGTCTGAAAACAAGAACTTTTGTAAGTTTGAAAACATGCGCCATTTTTTAATTACTTGTTACTTGCATGTTAGGCGACCCCCATGTGACCTGATAAGCTTTGCTGGTGGTTAATGTCACAACGAAAATTGCATTCCAGTCAAATTTCCAATGTGCTCAATAGACTGCGATGAAATGTTATTTACCAGCTAGGAGCGTAACAACCACCAAACCTTAGTTCCTGGTTCTTCAGCATTATTTGTACAGCAGTCACAACTTGCAAAGCCCACACGCTTATTAAGCCCAAAATTGTCCAGTCCAGAATTACTCCATTTGTTCAGTGTAATAAAAAAAGACTTATAAGCCCAAAACCCCAACTACTAAGCCCAATTTTTGAACACATTTGCTTAAATTTAGGTGAAAGACTGTTGCAGCTCATACTTGTTTGTCTTGCTATCAATGGTCTGACACTTTTTTATGCTGCTGATCTAGTTCTTCATTCAACTGCTTCATCACAGATTGTTTATTTGGGCCATAATCGATAGGCAAGACAACTGGTGCTCTGTAGAATTTATTTTCAAAATGGCAAAGAGACGTGCTAATGATATGAATATTGTTTTACCATAACAACAAAGAAAATTGCTCGTTACTTGTAACTGTATTACACCGTGTTGAAAGATTTAGCAACAATTAGGCATAGTACAGTTGGCCATACTCATTTATGTGCATGAGAGTGGCGAAAATTTGGCCCCTGGTTAATAAGCCCACCTACTTAATAAGACCAAAATCCGAAGTGGGTTTAATAAACGGGGACTACAGTATATTTGCTTTATAAAATGCAGATACTTCCAAAACTACCTTGCAACAAAACTGCCTTTTTGTCTATTATTATTATAGCTGAAATTTCATAGTACCACAAGGGAAAAGCAGCTAAATCTTCCTGCAAAGCGTTTAACTAAGAAATCAATTTTCTGTCAATTATGGGTTTTCAATCCTTATTCAAAGAAATATAAAATCACAGTATGCTAGGCAGATTCCTTGAATACACTCTACACTTGCAGCTGGTGTCAGTTTAAGTTTTCCTCACATGCTTCTTATGCCCTTTATTCATGCAAACAATTGTTAGACAAATGAGCAGATGCATAATCAGATTTGAATTTCCATGTAGTAAAGACATTAAGTATTAGTGATGTTATGCTGACAAAAAAGTGTTCTTTCTTTGGCCTCCATGACATTGCTTCAATTTCTTTATAATGACCATAATCGCACATTTCCCCTTGATCATATTCCCTCCTCCCATAGCTATCTTTATTCCATACTTTTCTTAACCCTCTTGTACATACCCCCATTTATTTACACAACTAGGTTGTGTTTGCTTAACTAGGTTTTGATTGTTTTGTTTTTTGTTTGTGTATTTATGATTTGGTTTTCTTGTTGCTGCTGCTGTTCTTTTGTTTTGCAGGAACAACACGTTGTTTCCCAGTGCTCCCACATATCACTTCTGGTAACCGACCCAGCACCTCCATCGCAACTGTGTTGATCATCTAGCAGCTCTTTCCCATGCATATGCAACACCACGAGTTGAAACTGGACAGTAACAAAGCTAGCTTAACTGTTGAGGGGCAGGGTCAAATCATTATAATCCAACAAGGGGTGTAACCCAATGTCACAAAAATGCCTCATTTTTTTATATAAGGTGCACCCACATGTAAAAT
>JGI24159J19872_10010347_pt1 | contig 12233 bp, 7 predicted proteins | sample Ectturendosymbi4_FD_19872 | JGI IMG/M metagenome (IMG submission 19872)
GGTGAATTTCAAACAGCTTTGTCAAACTGACTTTGCAAAGCAAGAAAAGAAGTTGTAGTGTCGCTACCCAACTTTCTCTGTATTCAAATCTCAAGGTCTCTGTCTAATCTCAAGATAAAGTACACGAGAGTTTTCAAACATAAACGTATTCACATCTGCATCACACACTCCAAAGTAAGCAGAAATACAGTATAATGGCCGCAGATGCGGGCAACGTTCCACAACCACGGGCGATTATTATATCACACACAGTATGCAGTATGCACGTTCAAGTTGATGTANAGCGTACTGCACGCCGTTACAACAACTTCGATTTTGGATTAATTTGATGACTGTTAATATGCTAAACACTGCACTATTTCAGTATTTNAAACGTCAAGACCAACGGATTTCTAAAACTTGTAAAAGCATTTTCATATTCTGCAGTTCATGAAATCTCTGAGAGGGGCCCATTTTTTGCATTTAGCTTTCCAGGGGGGCGGCGCCCACCCGTGGCCCCCCGTCAGTTACGCCGCTGCCCACAGTCGAAAAGTGCAGCCCCCAAACCACGGGTTAAAGCAAAGTCAAACCTTTCAGGACGGAATTATTTCATAACAATGCATTATCAGGCTGGAGTTAATTTTGAAAATTTCACTGAAGTGAAATTCCGGGACATTTTGTTAATCGGGACGGGACACCGGGACAGACGTAAAAACCGAGACAGTCCCGGCCAGACGTATGGTAGGTCCAACCCTAACCAAAATCTAAAACCGAAATGTAACTTCAGGTTTTTCGTGAAAACCCATTTGCTATTCTTTCTTTTGACCAAAAGTACCGTCCCCCTGAAAAGTGTTGCTCCCCCCCTACTAGGGGCCCTGATCAGGCCCGTAACCAGCTCGGGACACCAGAAGTAGCGAAGAGTTTTCTGAAAGGGGCCCAAATTTTTTAAATTATGTCCAATACTTTTCAGTTATGTTCAACAGATTTTTCAAGGGAGGGCGAAAATTTTTCAAAGAGGGGCTTCGCCGCCTCTAGTTACGGGCCTGCTTGTGTTGTCAGAACTTATGTAAAACTCAGTCTTGCACTGCAGCACACCAAAGTCATTGCCGAATTTCGGGTCTCAATCATCCGTTCAACCCAGCCCGTGCGCAATGAATGCACCACTTCATGCACGCACGTGTGCATGCAACGGTGCGTTGAACTCACCGCACCAGTCACAGACATAACAAACGCACCGCACTAGGAGCATGCCGTGTGTATATTACCCTAACTTAATCCTAAACCTAGCCCTAACGCTTAACCTTAAGCCAGAGATGAGCATTTTTATGGACTTGGATTGGATTGGATCCGGACTATAGGAAATCACTTCGAAATTTAGGATTGTAAATCACTTGAAATTTAGGATCCGGACCGGATTTGGACTGAGTTAATGGAAAAGAAATGCGGCATTTTTATTGTGAAAACATTTTTCAAATTTTTTTGGACTTCATTTGGACTTGGACTTCACATTTGAAAAACTTTTCGGACTGTGGTAGGACTTGGACTGAGTTTTTAAAAATCGGGCTAGACCGGATCGCAAAATATGACAGACCGCTCATCTCTGCCTTTTACCCTAATATGAGACTCTCGTTACTGTCGAAAATGGAAAGGTTCACCTGAAACGGGTCCGTTTTCTTTCACAAATTTTAGGCTCCGGTTTCGGATTCAAAAGAAAAGCACAGATTTCTCTCGGTGTCAAGCGAAATTTCTTACTTGCGAAATTTCTTACTTTTCTGACTTCATATCATGTACGCATGGACAGAGTAATATTCTACATACCAAATGCGCTGATAAAACTGATGATTAGGGCTTAGGAATTCGTGTTTAGGTGAATGTGTCGCGTTAAGGTTCGGGTTAGGGTGAGAAAAAAAAAATAATTGAGGTCAACGGCTAAGTCAGAAAATTTTCAATGCTTAAAGTTTTTCCCGTGCTGTAGCTTGTTGTGGGTACATGACATCTAACCAAAATGTTTTCATTTACACAACACACACCAAAAAAGTAATTGCCAGACTTTATTTCTTTATTCTGAGAATCAAAATAACTGAATAACAACAGGTCAGAAATTTCGTAGAGGTCAGAAATTTCGCTTGACACCGGAGTTCGGCACCCCGGATCCGTGCACGTGCACCTCTGTCGTAAATTGTTACCGTCTGCGGCCGGCCGGGTACCTGCCATGATTACTCAACAATTCTTAGCAGCGTTGCCGCCCGCGCACGGGAACCGCCGTGTTCATGTTGTAACTGTGCATTAGAGGCGAGCATGCACGGGATCAGGATTGGATATCCTGCAGGATACTTGGCGATTTTTTTTTTATCAGGATTGGATTTGGACATTTATTTTTGAAAAAAATTGGATCAGGACAGGATCAAGATATTTGTTTGATTTCCATAACGAAATTTTCCTGAGAGTGATTCAAGATGTCACAAAGAATCAACGATAAGATGGTGCTGTGTTGTTTGCTCTGCTATGATTTTTATATTTCACAAAAAATCAAAATGCTTTTGTCAGTATGTGCTGCACTCATCACAATCGATGATAATTCGTGTTACTTTAACGTAAATATTTTCTAGCAAGGTGGAAGTAGTAAGCTGCTCTTATATTGCTGGTATGAGTTGCCTGTAAAAGGCGGAGCTTTGTAAATAGAGCAGCTTGGTTGTGGAGGTTTGATGACGTAACCGGAGTGGAAAAAAGTTGCGTTGCAAAAGGAATAAACAGAAAAAAAGCAAAGGAAACATTTTTTTATTACATTTATAGATAGGCCTATGTATGCACTTTTCCCTAACATCTAATTAATACATGGATGTTTGCAATGTTTAAAAATTTTATACATTCATGATTCACAATTGTTGAAACCTATTTTTTTATCCGCGAACTGTTGTGAAACTCAAATAAGCAAAAATTATCAAACTCCAGAATAAACTTCTTTTACCGTAGTGTTATAGGCTATCACCTTTTGCAATACAATTATTTTTACTATTGTTTAGTTCTCATTGCTCAACGCAAAATATCAGTTTTACCGACTCTGGTTACATCATCAAACCTCCGCAACCAAGCTCCATTCTTCACGGAGCTCCNCTTTTTACAGGGTACCCAACCTTGGTACATGCTGCTTTGTTTTGTTGTGCTGAGTGGCATATGGATATGTGTGTGTTGTGTAGGCTAATACAGTCTATTTCATGGGTGGCCAACTTGCCTTCAGCTGGGATTGACTAGAAAATTTCTTGCGATTGACTAATAGTTGATAATATAGTCACAAATACAAATTGTTAAAGTTGAGTATCACATGTGCAAATGCAGTGTACCATTGGCTTGTAAGTGATGGCCAGACAGAAGTCAAAGTGTCTGTTACACATAAATCATGATTGTCACGCAATAATAGAAAAACGTATTGCAACATCTTCGCGGCATCTGCCAAGCTAGCTTATGGTCAGCAATCACAAGAGACCAAAATAAAGTTAGCCGTCATTGCGTCCAGCCGCCACTTTCGCGCTTGGCGAGGTTAGGTTTTAGGGTTTATCTTTTGCGTTTACGTAGTTTCTATCAAGCCTACTACTGCACTCTCGTCGTGCGTTACTGTTACGTCATAGGTGTCGTATGAATAAGTTTTCAAATTTCAAGATCCACAGGTAATTTACATTTAATGCAGCTTACAATCAACGGGGGCTTACATTTTTTCTTTAGCTTAACAAAATGTTAAGATGATGTCCAGTCCTTCTTTGGCTACATTTAGTTGACCAAACTCATTTTTTGCATTACTTTTTCCTCTCTTTAGCATCATGTGCACATCCATTACACAAGGGATTATGATGACTAGAAGGCAGTTGTAGTGGTGAATCATCATTACCAGGGTTGCTAAGTAACACCGAATGTGTAACTTTGGTCACAAGCACCAAAGGTATCTTGCTTCTATGCTGTACAAAATGTGAGAAGACTATTTAGGGTTGCCATAATAATACATTTTTTCACACCATCACTAAACAAGTTATGTTGATCAAGTGGAAGTCTGACGTTTGGACATATGCAACTAGTCATGTATGTTAACTTCTCGTTGAGGACTTTAAAGCAATGAATGCTGACCAGTGATGCCAGGTTAATTTGGTAACACAAGCCCAAAAACATAATTTAACTGAAAAACAAGCCCAAAATGCATTTAGAAAGAAAATTGAACAAAGAAAAAACCAGCAGGTAAATTAAAAATAAAAGTGAGGAAGCAAATCTGAAAAACAAGCCCATAATAAGCAAATTTACTCAAAAACATGCCCAAATTTTGTTTTGTGATAAATTGAAGCAGGAAAATTGCTGTAAAATGAAAAAAAGCAATTTGCAAAACATAAATCTGCAAAAAACAGGGGTTTTTTTGAAGACCTGCATGCCTTCAAAAAAACCCACGACTCCACAAAAAAAACAAGCCCAAATCCACTGGAACACTGCTAGGTTAGCAACACTGATGTGATACTGACGCTTTATGCTCAAGCCTGAAATAACATTTATTACCTCGAATGTATCAAAAATGATCAGGGGATGTTATTCAAGGTAACGGCAGCAAGTGCTACTCAAGGTTGCCAACCTGTCTTCATAAATAAAGCCAGATAGCAGTCTGGTAGTATACACTTCAAACATGCACAAAACAAGCACAAAAGATATTAAAGCTTGTCAAAAACATCAGCATAATACAATTTCAATCTTTAGAAGCATTTTCTTCTCTATATTTACACTCATACATTTGTTTCTTATTAAATCATCAAACATTTTAGAGCAACAGTAAAATCTTTGCAATATTCCTTGCATCCTACATGGTCATAGACTCTTGTCAGAAGAGATTTGTAATGAATATGCAGCTCATACAATGTCTTGCCAGAGCCAAACCTTTCAAACAGAAAAATACAGGTGTTGTCTAGATTTTTTTGCTTTTCAAAAAAAGCCAAGTGCGTTAAAAGAGAGCATTTCAAAATTTGGCACTAAAAAAGCCTAATTGACAACCCTGGCACTGTTCTGTCTATAAATTAAGGACAAACAAGAATCAATATGGATTGATAAAAACTTTATTGATTTCTAGTGTTTCAGATTTTAATTTGGAGAGGTAGCTTTGTTTGAGGAATAAACACACAAAAAATGTGGCGATGGGACTGAATTTTGTCACAAAGGCCCTCCCCATTACATGTAACTTCCAAAAATAAAAAAAACAACCTTTTTATGCTGAAATTTGAAAAACCCCAGGGGGGGCTAAGGCTCCTTCTGACGCTCATGGCCCTAACTGTAGCCTAAGCCCAACACTGACCTAATGCTAATACTAACCCCTGAAGTTATGGCCAAAAAATTCCAAACATTTCAGGATTGCCGTAGGGGTTTAGCAGGGATTTCCCTAATTAATTTGTAGCATTTTGGCCATAATTTTGGAACCAGAAATGTTAGAAAGTCCATCAAACCCTTTAAAAACTCGTATTATAGCCTAGTTTCTGATAAAAACTCGAGTAAAAAAAATGGCTCTTGGTGTTGGCGTCCAGGGCCCAATGATGTCATCTGAATGTAAACAAAATATGCATAAACATACTCCCATCATGCAAACATCAATAAAAAAAACGACATCTAAATCTAAAATAATTTTTTCATTGCGAACTACAAGAGTTTCCCCATCTTTAGAGGGTTTGAACAGCTCCCTAGCCCAATCGGCTGGCAAGTAATAATGTTGCAAAGGCTCTGTCAAACAGTGGCTCTTGCGGTCCTTAAAGGTAAAGCACCCAGTACCCATGGACATCGCCATAGGGAATCCACCAGGTACCCGAAGTGTAAAGGGTTCTGATTTCTTTGTGCCTTGGCTGCAAGACTTGCCCAAAAGAAATTACATGCTTGACTGATTTTATAAATACGAAAGCTTCCTATTTGATCTTGTTGGGTTAAAATCATTTGCAGAAGTATAAACCACACTGCTTCACCAATGTTTTAGATAAATTATTTTGCTTGCAGAAAATCTCCTTTTCAAGGAAATTTCCCCACCTTAAGAACTGTGAAGTCAGCAACATAAGTGATATTTTCAATATTAATGTCATTGCAAGGCCTTAGTAATATGATACTTAATGCTGGTCATCATCTAATGCCACGTGCTAAACATTAAGTCGCACATTTGACAATTACTTTTATCATTCTCATCACTCATGTGTCTCTGTGCAGAATGTGCTATTGCTGTATTTATAAGAATGCACTCATTGTAGGGTGCATGTACAACTTTACTAATTTTCTAAGGTTTTTGCTTAGAATATTTTTGCTTATCAGATATTACATTTGATTTGCTCTTTTCTAAAGGTCCATAAGGGCATACTTAAAATCTTATAAAATTAATTTATGGTTTCAAAAAACGTCATGCCAAGAAGGCCACATCCGAAAGAAAGTGATTCTGATGGTGAAGGAAAGTCATCAGCAAGCTTCTCAAAACGTAGGAAAACTGCTGAATCCACTGAAGAAATTGAGAAGCGATTAGAGTCCTTGATCTGTCGATTGGGAGAGAAAAGCTCCTCATCACTTGAAAGCAACTTGGAAGGTTTGGCTGCTGTCTTAGAAGCAGATATCCCAAATTTTAAGTCACAAATTCTGCAAATTTTGTTATGCTGTTCATACCAGTTGCCGGAAAAGTGCTGTATATATTCCACTTTGGTTGGACTTTTAAATGTTCGTAATTACACTTGTGGTGGGGAGTTTGTAGAAATGATGTTGTTGAAATTAAAGCAAATGTTGTCAACTAGTCGTTTTCAAGAAGCAAGGTATGTTGTGCAGTTTTTGGGTGACTTGGTCAACTGCAATGTTGCATCACCTAGTTCAGTTATGTCAATGTTGTTTACATTTGTGGATGTAGCAGATCAAAAAGGAGTTCCTCAGAGTCGTAAAGATTGGTATGTGTTTGCTGCCATGGCATCACTGCCTTGGTGTGGTGCAGTTTTGAATGAAAAGAAACCTGAGGAAATGAATACTTTGTTTCTAAAAGTGAAAAGGTACATTTTTGGTCGCCAAAAGCAACATCATGATTTTTTGCGTGTGTGGTCCACAGATGATCCACACCCACAAGAAGAATACCTTGATTGTTTATTTGCCCAAATCTGTAAATTACGAGAAGATGGATGGGTTGAAGATATAATTATAAGACCATATAAAGCTTTTGAACCAACTTTGGAAAATGCCCTTCAGCATAATTTTCCAGACTTTGTTGTGCCACCACATGTTGAGGGAAGTTCTTATTATCCTCTTCCGTCTGCAATATTCCGAATGTTTGATTACACTGATTGCCCTGCTGAAGGACCACTGCTTCCAGGAAATCATGCAATTGAAAGATGGTTGATAGAGGAACACATTCTTTTGATATTAAAGACTAACAAATTTGATAAAAAAGAGTGTGCCACTCGCCTTCTGGCTTACCCTGGTAAAGAAAAGGTACCATTAAATCACATGATAATTGAATGTTTGATGGGAGATATGTTAAAGCTGCCTTCTTCAACATTTTCATCAGTGTTTTATATGTCTGTCTTCATTGAGTTGTGCAAACTTCAACCCAGCATGATTCCTCAAATCCTTGCACTGGCTTGTGATATGTTGTATGAAAGATTAGATAACATGAATATCACTTGCATTGACAGATATGTCAATTGGTTTTCTTTGAACCTAAGCAACTTTCAGTTTCGATGGAGTTGGGATGACTGGTCAGATTGCTTAGAAGTGGATTATTCATCACCTCGTCCTAAATTTATCAGAGAAGTCCTGGAAAAATGTTTGAGGTTATCATATTATCAGAAAGTGGTTGATATAGTGCCACAGAGTTTTGGATTACTGGTACCTGAAAATCCTCAAATTTGCTTCAGGTACAATGTATCCCCAGGTTCAAATGCAAGTGAATCTGATCTTTTTCTTGTAACAGCATCTCAAAAAATTATATCTGCTATTCGGAGCAAATGCAAAGACGATGAGCTGATTGTGATGCTTGAGGAACAATTTCCTTCCTCAGAAATGGGTGATAATGTTGAATTTAACTCAAAGCGCTTGGATGTGTTTTTGCAATCTGTGCTATTCTTAGCACAAAAGTCCTTTAGTCATTCATTTAGTGCTTTGCTCAAGTTCCATAGAGTTATCAAGTGGGCAGCTGTTGGAGAAGAAGGAAAAGTAGAAGTTCTTCGCATTACTAAACAAGTTTGGAAGAATCATCCTCAAATGCTGATGGTATTAGTAGATAAAATGCTAAAAGTAGAGATAGTTGATTGTTCATCTGTGGCAAAGTGGCTGTTTTCACCTGATATGGCTCCAGATTTTACAAGAATGTATGTTTGGGAAATCATGCACAGTACAATTAGAAAAATGAACCAGCATGTTGTTAAACTTGAAGCTTCTCTTTTGGAAATGCAGGAGCGTGCAGTCATGGAAGATAAAAGTATGGAAGGTAATGATGATGAAAATGATATAAGAAGGACATATTCTGCCTTTGCTCCAAATGCAGAAGATTTGCAAAAGATGCAAGAGCAAGTGGATGCTGCTGCAGCTGAACAAAAAAAGTTGTTTTTAATAGTGTTTCAACGGTTTATCATGATTTTGTCAGATCATTTAGTACGATGTGAAACATTGCATAAAGACTTTAGGTCCCCATGGTACAAAAGCACTATGGACCGCCTCAAAGAAATTTTCCTTCTTCACAAAGACATGGTAAAGAAGTACATGACTACTTTGGAAAATCTGCTGTTTACTGCTGATCTCGACCAACGGATTTTATCAGTTTTCCAACAATTTGCAAGTCTACAAAAATAGTTCCTTTTTGTATGAAAGCGTTTTGGCATAGCAGTGTGAGCCAATGGTATTTGGCAACTCTGTGAAACAATGCAAAATCAATTTGCATCAATAAACTTTAAAGTTTACTATTGTTACAGACTATAATGTCTTGGACTTTGGTTTCGCAGTGTATTAAATGCCTTAAAAATCTCAATTTGAGTACAGTAGTTCCCACTTATTGAACCCACCTCGGGCAAAGACGATTTTGGGTTTAAGTGGATAGACTCATTAACCGGGGAACAAATTTTCATCACTCTCATGCGCATAAATGAGTATGGCCGACTGCATTATTGCTAAGCATACGAACACTGTACACAACAGTTAAGGTAAGAAGCAGCTTTCTTTTGTTTATTATGGTAAAACAATATTCTTTTTCGTGCAAAAACATCCAGCATAAGTTGCTTCATTGGTTGTTCATGTCGTTTCTTAGAAAAGACCATGTTTGACTGTCTTTTTGCCATTTTGAAAATAAATTCTGCGAAGCACCAGTTCCCTTCCTCTGGGTTTATTTTTTGCTCATAGACCAAAACGTTTTTGAAATGACCGAAAAAAATTAAGTCATTTTGGTCAGAATGTTTGAAAATACAGGCTAAAAAACAATGTTATGGTGAGCGTTAATACAACTGTGAGATAAATAACTGAAATGTTTCAGTGACCAAAATGTCTCAGAAAAAATGATTGAAATGTTTCAGCGAAACAAAACCCAGGTCTCATCGATTACGATACAAACAATTTGGACTAAAGAGTTGAATTAAGAACTAGGTCAGCAGTGTAACGAAGTGTGAAACTGTCAAAAGCAAGACATGGAAATGTGGGTATCAACACTTTTTCACCCAATTTTAAGCAAATGTGTTCAAAAACTGGGCTTATTAAGTAGGGTTTTGGGTTTATAAAGTGTTTTTTTTTCATTACAGGAACAAATAAAGTAATTCCGAACTGGACAATTTTGGGCTTAGTAAGTGGGGACTACTGTACTCGTAAGCATAGGCGACAGTTGTATCTGATTTTTATGGTAAAAAAACATAAATGGTAAATAACTAACTGCATAATGGAACAGACCTTATTAGCAAAGTAACTACCGAGGTGCTTGGTTAAACAGAAAGTGTATATATATGCTATATATTCAAGAATGAATCTATTCAAACTTGTGATTGATGCACTGCTATTGTGGCTTGATGCTCAGTTATTGTAGAATGTGTTGAAGTCTTCATAACTGCATTTTAATGTATACATGTTTTAAAAAAAACATAGTTCATTTTTCACAATCAAGCTTGGCATGATTAGACCATAACAGCAATAGAAGGAAAATAAAATAGCTTGACTCTTTGTTAACAACATATAGCTACAGCCAAAGCAGCTCACATTCTTGTCATACAAAAACCCATGGTTTTCTAAAAATTGTTCTGAAAAACTTGGATTGGGCTCTGCTGAGCTACTAAATGGGGTTTTAAGAACAGCATAGGATTTTGCATCAATAAGTGTGCGTACAGAAAACCACCGTAAATTGCAGATTGTGTTGGATAATAGAATGTTATTAGGAGTAAATTTTATATAATTTATCATTGACAGGTATTTTTATCACAAAACAAAGACCACATTGCATGATGGTTGTATTGTAAACATATAGATTATAACAAAATCTGCAAAACTGCATTTTGACCAGGCATTGAAATTCATAACATACTTCATTTAGGCTTTGGAATTTATAGCATAGTATGCTTGAAAAGACAGTGACTAACCTGTTGGGACTAGTGCATTTGCTAAGAGACACTCAAGCACCATGTAACAATGCTACTTCAAAATAGGGTATGTCGACAATGTTGTAAATGGTATTTTAGCAAAAAATGCTATTTTTCAAATTAAGCTCTGCTATCATAATGTCCCCAGATACTTGAAATTAGCCACATGATGTTTACTAAAATCTCTTGCCTTCCCAAGTGGCATAAACAAGTCATTCTGGTTATGTACTGTACTCTGTATTACTGAGGTGTTTCATTCAGTACAGTAGTTAATTGCTGCTAATCTACTTTCAAGTGCTCAGTCCTTTTCTCTAAAAATTCTGCATTGATAGAATTTTAGTTTCTCTATGTACATCATGGACTGTATATACAATTTTGCTGTTGCTTATACATGTAGTGCCTGTTGACTGATGTTATGGTTGACATGACATTTTTTTCAATGTTGTTCTGGTTGTCAAAACTTTTTTGTGCATTCAAACTAATGTATAGAATGTGTATGTGCTTTCACCATAGAGACCTTTCATGATTGTAATGCTTAATGTAGGTTTGAAAAGAATTCTGTTAAAACCAATTACGAAGCAAGTAAACAGGTTGTCAAATGTGCTTTTTGCAATGACTTCATCAAATGAAAAACATCGTCTTGTATGGGTGGACTTGGAGGTAAATATATTGATTGTGATTTGACACAACAAGCTATTACTATCATGGGCTGCATGGATTGTACAATAATGCTGGCAAGGAACAAAAATAATATATAATATTCTGGAAATTATTCCTTGATCTTAGTGATAGAAATAATGAAAGAAAACCACAAGGTACAAAAAAGACCCTCAATTGACCTACCGTCTGTTTACCATGCGTTTTTTTTCCACACCATGTGTTCTCAGTCAGGTGCACAATGAAAATTCTTGATGCAGGCCATATGAAAGAATCTCGACCCTATTATAATGTAATGCAATGTGCTTCTTATTGCGTTGAGGTTTGTGTGAACTGTGAAAAAGTGGGGAGAGTGTGGGTGCATACACAGTGTAGCTTATGTTCATAATGTTATAACCAGGGCTGTGGAGCCAGCGCCCAAGCAATTTTGATGATTAGAGCTAGAGCCAAAAGCTTTTAGATGGTTGATGGAGAGCCTGAGATTTGATTTCCGGTTCCACAGACTTGGCTTGTGGAGCAAGTAAGTTAACTTACTGTGGAGTGAGTGTTGCCATATGTGTACTAAATTGTGTGTAGGAAGGATGACAGATGCCTTCATGTGGCCCTCCCTACAGATGACAACTAAACCTGTCACTACAAGACCAACCATTGCTACCCACGCTAGATGTGTTCGGCATGGGATAGGTCATAACACACCCTCCTTAGGGCACGGCAGCTTCCCTGCTGCCGAAGATAACCCACGATCCAACATGCTCCAGCTGAAAACCAAGGGTCTCACTGCAAACAAGATCTCTGTCATTGAGCAGCTAGCCTATAAGAACAAGGCTTTCATCATTGTCCTGCAAGAGACCCACAGCACAACTGCTGACAAGCTAGTGATTCCCATCTTTTCACTAGCTGGGTCAATCCTGAGCAGGAATTGCAGCCTTGTGGTCGGAATGGTCATTGGTCAATCCGTCTCCAGAACAATCAGAGACTGAGTGTTTGTGCATAGACATTTCAGGATATAAGATCTTTAAC
>JGI24159J19872_10010348_pt1 | contig 12232 bp, 6 predicted proteins | sample Ectturendosymbi4_FD_19872 | JGI IMG/M metagenome (IMG submission 19872)
TGTTTCTAAAAACTCTCGTTTTGTCCTGTCATCTGCCCAGCACCGTGTGGGCAAAGCGTAAGCACGCATGAGCAACATTACCAGCCCGACATTTTGCAAAAGAGACCCTGGTTTTTCTTTCGGTAATAGACCGAAATGCTTTGGAAATGACCGAAAAAAATTAAGTAATTTCGGTCAGAATGTCTGAAAATATAGGCTAATGAACGCTGTTGCGGCGAGTTTTAATACAACTGTGAGACAAATGACCGAAATGTCTCAGCGAAAAAAAAACAGAAGCGACCACCTGCTGACGGTATTGATCGTTGGCAAGCAGTGGGAACTTCTCTTCTTTTACTGGCAGTTCATTTATGAGCTTAGGACCGGGTGATACTCGCCGAAATTGTCGTTCTCATAGTTAAACTACTCAACGCAGTCACTACGACAGTAAATGATTTCTTCAACACATCTGGACGAGATCAAGATTTTACCGAGTGTTTCGAATGGAGATTTTCATTGCATAGTTCACTGTTCTTCAGCCTTTCATAGCTCGTGGCCCCCTTTCAGAGACACTCAACACTCATGATCGTCGTCCCCTGCTCCACCAATAAAAAGTACAATAATACAACGTTAAAGAAACAAGGCCATGAGCAAGGCGGATATCAGTTCGTTGACCTCAAAAAACGCCCTGTGGGGGGCAATTTGAGAATCCTTGGCACGATGTAAGTATGAAGAAGCAAGAAACCTTAAAAGTGCTGTTACTTCAAAAGTAGTCAAAAGTCTATGAAAAGAAGTTTATCCTTTTTTGCATACCCAGGTGCGAGTTCTTTTTGTCTGAAATATCCTTCCACTCGTTTTGTCGCATATGCGGGAAAACAGTAAGGAAACTTGTTGAAAACAAACGTACCTGACGACAATTACAAAAGCTTCACTGAGCTTTCCGATTTCTGCGCTTCCCACAAACCTGCACTTGCAAGTTGCATCCGTTCCGAAGCAGAGACATTGTACACAAACTGTGACATCGATACCCACTGCCAGCAATGCCGCATTACATTAAAAGCAAGACATTCATCCACACACATCAGCTAAAGAGGTTGTCATCTGCATTGGATGTCTGCATCGACCAATGTGCGAGAACTCGTGAACAGCAGTTGTCGAATATTGATAACTAATGACTCGGGTGAGCTAGCTTGCGCTGAGTTCAGGTGGCACGTGATGGAAGTGGTTAGCTGGTTCGGCAATTCGAAGAGCAGAAGATCAGAATACAACCTGACGTCACAAGACGGGGATGAAAGGTTGCCCGAGACAAAGAGGATAAAATTACAAATCGGGCGATTGGTGTTCGTCTTTGACACGTCGATTTAGGATAAATGGATGACGCCAAAGGTATGCGTCGCTTAAACAGTACCACTGTATTATGATCGAAAGTGCATTCTGACCTACGGAGTCGGCAGTCGATCATTCCAGGAAGGGCAGGTTTGCTGGACTTTCGCAGGGCTGGTAATTAGCTGCATTCCTAAAAATACCAACAACAAAACTCTGGCGAACAGGCATGAAAGTCAACTACCTTTCTGTGACACTGCAAAGCAGGGGGCAAGTCGCATCAACAGCGCTGGCAACTATGCAGCTCATATACTGTACGAATGACGCGCGCAGCCTGCGGCAATGCATCGCAGCATTCGAGCTTCGGGCGGCTGAAGCGGCGCACCAGCAGGCTGCGCTGAACAGAGTTTTAGTTGTGAATGCGATGCGGGCTCGACTTAGAACTGCCCAAGAAGTACCAAATGGAGTCTGCAGTCATGCAGCTTGCAAGGCATTCTGCAAATCTTCACTGGTGACAACATGCCAGCTGCGAAAACATACCGAAAGGATCGGGAGTGGATTAAATACTGCGGTTATATACGAGACGATACCATAAGCAGACTATACACAAACCGCAAAAGCATGTTACTCGAAAGAAATGTCATAAACACGACCGTGTTTACTACAGCTTTACAAATAATTACAAAACGCGCAGCGTTTTGTGACTATAATTTCCTTCATACGGTTCAAGCAATAAATTGCAGCACAAAGGAGTCGCCCATACACGGATCGATTAATCATGAAATCCGATGTAATCCTTTCAGTAACCCCAATTTCAACTGCAACTGGAACTAATCTGCTCAAGGCTAAGTTTTAAATCATTAACGGCTATTGCTGTTGCGAGTCTTTGCGACGAGTGCGAACAAGGAAACTGAAACGCTGCTTCCGAACGTAACTCGTAAAAAGTAGCCTGAGCGAAGACAGTATCGCTTCATCACATACCACGTGAGTGCAGTGTAAACGCTTTACCGTGTTTGTGACAAGTAGCAAGGACTTTCAACCGATGTTGCTTGACAATTCACATATAATTCCTTCCACCCGACATCTTTAGCAGTGGTTTTCAATCAGCAATACGCACCACTAGTGGCACGCGAGTGCTGTCCGGTGACATGCGAGTAGCTACCGGATCGTATGTCAAGTTTAGTGTCAAAGGAATTTGTGGGCTTTATTATTGCAACTGTCGCAAACTGCAAGTATTTTTGCAATGTTGAACCATCCTATAATTAAGTCTTTCCACGACTACTTAATTTAAACAGCTGTTGTTAATTACGTTAAACAGTTCAAACCTCCGCATCAAACACTGCAAATCGAGTTCTTTTGGAATAAATGATACGCAGGAAGAGTAAAAAATAACCAGGTGGTGCACGATAAGGAAAAGCTGAAGAACCGCTGTCTATTGCAACTTCATATTGAAACCAAGTAGAACAAGCACACGCACACCAAAGGGTTAGGTTCGGCAGTCGGCATACACGGTGACAAATATTTTCAACACGATTTCGAGGTGGATTGCAAGCGAAACGTAAGCAGTGCATGCAAACGAAAGGAAAGAAAAATAGTCCAGCATGAATCAACCAATTTTTGCGTCAAATTTATGCATATACAGCAAAACTTGATCGAAACGAAAAAATCTTGAGGTCTCAATCGGCCCTGCCTTGAACAGTAACTTAGTGCAGTGGGGTCCAACTACCAGGCCCGCGTACCACATGTGGACCACCACAGTGCTTTCAGTGGCCCGCGGAAGCATTCAGGAAAAATCAGCAAATCTGAAAGTTGTTGAAAAGCGTGTGAGGTTACATTTGTCTCAATGAATTGCTTGCGCTGTATAAACCGCATTTCCACAAGAACAATGAATGGAGCTTTTCTGTGTACCATTTCTGCTTAATTCATTTTACAATCGAATTAGAATAGGTACGGACCGCCGCTTACCCTCCGCTGGGGCACCTGTCTGGACAACCTCTGCCTGTGTTTTTTCGGTGCCCCCCAGTGTTCGTTTTCTTGATGAGTAGGCTACATCTTCTGCAATGAACTCGGACCACCAAATAAATCCCTTTACTATCCGCTGAATGCGGCCTTTTCAAAGTGGCCTCCGGGCCAAATTAATTGCCCATTCCTGCCGTGGGTAATTTTAAGTAGAACAAGCATAACACATTTTAACAGAACGCATACAAACTAACGGCGCTAGAAAGCTCTGGATATTAGTCGGCAAAGAATGATTTCCGAAACTGAAAGATTTTGCACTATAAATCCGCTCGATGTTTGGAAAACATACGTGTGAAAGAGTACAGTTTCCAAGATGAAGCAAGTAAAACCCAATAACAGAAATCGAATGGCAGACGAAACGCTGGACGATAGTCGCCGACTTGCTAGCACTGGTGATGGTAGGCCTATTGATAAAGGACGATAGTGTCAGAGAAGCCTTGACCACAGGCATCCTACTGCTACAGATTGGTAATAAATTGCTGTTTGTTATTGTGTAATATATTAATAGAGCACTCACTTGTCTTCCCTAATCTTGTGAATCTGTTGTTTCATACTTCATTTCATTGGAAGTGACCCGCAAGTTGCTACGTTTTTGCAAAATGGCCCGTAGGTCAAAAGTAGTTGGACCACGCTGACTTTGTGGACGATCGCACCTGCACTGGGTTCTGAATCTAAGTTAAAATGTATTTCCCGTTATTTGGCGGCGATTACTTTGCCTCTGAGCTCACAAAGGAGAATGGATCGCAGGTCACCGGCTGCAACGCAACTCATGACGCAAGCACAACCGCACTAAAATGCTCTCAAGAAAACATCACGGTCATATCGATTGGTCAATTGATGCTAATTACAACTAGCACGAACAGTTAGGCACGGTCCTTTGCGGCCAAACTCAACGTTGCAAGGAGTGCTTGAATGCAGCAATGATGGATCGCTGCCGTTGGAAGATATGGTAAGCATGTCGTTCACCTCACAGCATGTGTTGAGCTCTATGCTGGGACAAAGTTATATTGAATCGGCGAGCAAGATGAGGGGAAACGATAGAGCAGACTGTTCATGCCGTTGACCACTGCTGAGACTTCTCCAGACGCCATCTCCGAAAACCGCAAGCCATGCTTTGCGCACCGGCCTGCCAGGCATCGCAGGGATGTACAGTACAAGCAACGTTGTTGGTTGGCTCGCGTGACCTCAAAACGCAGGTGAAGAGCGTGGTCATGTCGTTATCTGTCCTGCAAGAACTCCTGCAGGTTCCCAGCGATCAAAAATCAGACGAGTGAATAAAAACGCGGCAACTTTCAGAGCAGACTGCCCGCAACTGCCAGATGGTGTTGCAAATGTCACCCGCAGGCAAGGGCAAAGCCAGGTGACTTCCGTGACGTCAGGAAGCAACAATGCGTGACGTTACGAAGCAACAGTCAACTGAACCGCTGACCCCGGTCCACTTTATTGCTAGCGCTAATTCTGACCTCGATATTTTCAAGCAACTTACAGTGAAGGTGACTGACCTCGACCGCCTTGAAGCAAGGTCTAGAGAAAACGCTCTAGAAGGCCTTGTTTGAAGCGGGACCAACGTCGAAGTCGACATGCACAGCAGCGGAACCTGCGAAGAGTGTGCGAATGCCAGTAGAAAGCAGAGGTGGTACTGGATCCGGATTGCCGGATTCGACTCCGGCAGGATTTTGCATCTTTCTTTCGGACCCAGAGTCAAAAATTTGTGAAAAACCGGACCCGGATCCGGAGTCGCTTTTCAATTTCGGCAGTAGCAGGAGTCTGTGTTGTCATTTGTTAAGTAAAACATGAGTAAATTACGATTGGATCGATGATTGTAGCCGTAGTCTGAACAGGAGTCGGATTCTCAAATTAAAAAAATTGTCGCAACCGGATCCGGACCCGGATTCAAAAATTTTGGAACAGGAGCGGAGTCGGAGTCTGAAAAAGTGACTCCGGCCACCTCTGGTGGAAAGTCAACGTGCTGAACAATTCGCAAACCTCCACACACCGCTGAATCAAGACGTCTATGGAGTTGTCATTTGAACATGTGAATCCAGCGGGCGTCGACATGAGTGCAAGGCTTCGCAGCGAGGCACATCTCCATGAAATGACAAGCTCAAAGCGTCCTGTCGCTCTTGCCGAGATTTTTCAACGCTTGATTGTGGCTGCGATTCTAGAGCAGGGGCCTCCAAACTTTTTTGTCAGAGGCCCACATAAGCTATATTACACAACAGTTCGAGGGCCGGACATCTTACGTACTGTATTGTTTCGGGATATGCTACATTCTGCAAAATTTTCGTAAATACATTAGTTTTTCATCATTGACAAAATGGCTTCGCGGACCGGAAGAAATGGATTCGCGGGACGAATTTGGCACGCGGGCCGTAGTTTGGAAACTCCTCTTCTAGAGCAATGCTACGTCAGGCAGGTTTGTGCAGGTTTTGCGGCAAGTGCATTTAAGTGACGATGGTCATACCACAAGAAAAACAACAACTCCTGGATTTAAAATTAAAGCAGCGTTCAGTCCATCTCGACAAATATTAACAATTCTGAGGCTCACTTGTACTGACTGAAGCAATGTCGGACGCCATTGCCAAAATCTACTGCGCACGTGCGATCGAAGCGAAACGCACTGCTTCACAACCAGGAACAGTAACAATATTTACACACTGGAGTGTCTCCCGCGACGTCACGTGACGTCTTAGCCAGAGCGAGATTTGCGTGCTTCAAATGCAACGAAAACTGCGCCTGAAGAAGTGATAATAATCATTTTGCTCATCGTGTAATTAAGAGAAGGCGCAGAATACAGGTGGCTTGGCGAGCGAGCGTCGCCACATCCAAGCGATCGCCCGACGGTTATGTCGTTCGCATGTGAAAAACAAATTAAAGATAATTATTCTGTCAGGCGAAGAACACGTGCGGCATATACCGCTGCCAGGAAACCGGAAATAATCCGCACACCAACGAAATCTGCTGCTAGATGGCAAAAACTTTCATACACATCAAGGTGGTAATCACAAGAAAATTAAAATCGTGAGCAGTGGATTACAGGTTTAGCGTAAGAGAAAACTGCTCTGCGAAATGAAATTCTCGGAGACGTCGACGAGCTCCAAGTTGACGTAAACTGGCATGCCATTGTGGTGCCGGTTTCTTCCTAGAAAGTTCAGCGACTGGCATGCCACCAACAACAACTGCAGCTTGACTGCTACACACCGCTCCGGTTTCTGTTAACTTTTCTGAGAAAAATAGAAACAGTAGAAAAACTGAAAAATGCGCAATGAAATGTCGCTGAGAAAATCATGAAAATCGTAATCTAAAAAAATTACATGCGCTTACGATTCAAGAATTCTGTAACTGGCTTAAAAATGGGTAAATGTGACGTTTTTGCGGCAAATGATTGTCAGCAAACATTACCCAACTTCATATACCCTAGCAAGTCAAATCTACGCTAGCCCTTAGTTGGCTGAATGCCAAAAAAGATAGTGCAAGCCATTGTTCGTGAAGCAAGATGTTTGGCAACGGGGTCGTCGCACAGTTAGTAAGCAACAGTCAACTGCGAAACCGGCGACGTTGTCATCAGAAAAACAATGAGTTTCCAAAACTCTGGCGTTACGAATGGTTGTTTTCTGTTATAGACATTTGGTGCACTGCTATGGTTTATTAAACGATTACTTCGGCAAAGTACACGTGTTAACATCTATTCCTCCTAGCCTATGGAGTCAGGACAATGAAACCGACCACTATATTTCCCGAAACAAACGTTGAAATAAGCTGCTACAACGAGTTTGGCTATTTTACCCCGACGGCCAGACCAACTTGTGAGCGCTGCGACTGCTGAGTAACTTCGAGTCATTTTTTGACAGTGGTTGGACAGTTGACTCCTCTAAAGAATGGTATTGGTATAATTCTTGTCGAACAAATCCTTGGAGCTTCTTCAACAAGAACGCTAGGAATTCGTCACATTGACGTCAAAAATGAGCTTTCAGGCTATACAGTTTTAGCAACACAATTGTCATTCATCAAATTTCACACGCAAAAATGTTTCAGCACGAAACGCCCACAAACAAACAATGAAATGGCCGTTACCTCTTCGCAGAAACGCTTGTCGTCACCAGCAACGTTTCAGTGAAAGATATTAAGTTACTGCACGAGTCAAGACTGACAAACAACTAAGTGTATGCAAACACAGAGCACGTAAGAGAAGAATATCCTGCAGAAATAGTTTTTCAACATCAGATTACAGTCGGATCGTCTGCCTACGCCTTTAGCCTCGGGCCAGTTGATACAAATGAATGATGAATCGAAGCACAAGATTACTCGGAAGACAAACTCGTTCCGTGTAACTCTTTCGGTGTGATTGGACGATAGTAGTAAGTTGGACTTGCACTTAGTCCGCATCTACCAACGACGTAATGAGACTTGCCAACTGCAGGTTTTGATTTGCTATTCAAAAATGCTTGGAAAATACACGATTTTGTAATCAAATTTATATCAATAGCTCAAGCGCATTGCTGCACCCAACTCGAGAAGATAACCTAGTAGAGGACAGTATCGGAACGTGGATTGAACAACGAACACGTTTTGCTCTCAAGCAAATCGCTATTACTTCGAGAAGAGCTGAAGTACCATTTCGGTCTGCAAAAAAGAGTTCTGTCGTCACAACTTCACGCTTGATGCGTTTAGAGAGGATACTTTTCCGGAAGAAATGTGGAAAGTACCGGAAAAAATTGCGCGTCAGCAGAAACGCCTGGATTAAGTTTGAAACTGTAAACAACGGGAGAGAGCGCAAGAACGTGCGTAAATTTCCAGTGCTCTGTTCCCGGTCACCGACAAAGGTGGTGATGAACCTTACCTAACGAATGGCCAACCACGCATAGCGCATTGCGAGTCATGGACCGTTGTAACCAGATATATTTAAAGCCGGATAGAGTTGACTCGTTGGTACCCAAAACATTCACGAAGGCTCACGAAATGTTTCAAAAGCTTCGAAAAGAACTGGGCCCAAACAAGAACATGTTTTATGATGAGGTGTTATGCGATGCCCACTGACATGTAATCGGTTCAGTATGATTAGGGATTAGAAAAAAGTGACGATTTAGGCGAAGTGACGAATTATGCAAACAGGTTAAAACTTTATCATATAAGCTCAAATACTTTATCATAGTAACTCCTATACATAGCGCTCTTATTTGCAGTAAAGTACAAGTTTAATGACGTTATGGTTGAATACAACAATTAATTCCTCTAATCTATCTGGACTCCTCCATTTAACCTAGCACCTTTAAAGCTGTATGCACACGGCATGCGTCCTGTGCGTTTTTAGCACGTGCGTCTGATTTCGTGACGTCACGTCCTTTTCTGATGCGTCTGGTATGGTCTGAGTTCGAGTAGAACTTGTTTCTGTATTGACGCATCAGACTTACTGCTCTGACTCACTTCTGCAGACCATACCAGACGCATCAGAAAACGTCGTGACGTCACGACATCAGACGCATGCGCCCAAAAATCCCACAGGACGCACGCCGTGTGCATACAGCCTTGAATCTTTAACAAACTGCAGACTTCCCGCGTTCTCTCGATGGGGAGTCGGCAGAGGTGGCACCGGGTCCGGAGTGCCGGATTCGACTCCGGCAGGATTCTGCGTTTTTCTTTCGGACCCGGATCCAGACCCGGTGTCAAAAATTTGTGAAAAACCGGACCCGGATCCGGAGTCGCTTTTCAATTTTGGCAGTAGGAGTCGATTGGGTCATTTCTTAGTAAAAACATGGGTAAATTATGGTTGGAACGATGATTGTAGCCGGAGTCTGAACAGGAGTCGGATTGTCAAATTTGAAAAATTGCCGGACCCGGATCCGGATTCAAAAATTTTGGAACAGGAGCGGACTCGGAGTCTGAAAAAGTGACTCCGGCCACCTCTGGGAGTCGGGTCGCGCTTCGCACCTCGTGTACAAATTCGATAAACATCAAAATGCGAGGTGCAACAATTCTCAGATAAAGATCCTTAATTTGTTTGAATTCCCACACGTACTAGCTGCTTAGACATCAAAAGCGAAACTGTAAATGACGTATCAGCAAAATGGTCACAAGTGCCATGCCGCCATCCCATCACATGAAAAGCGAGAACAGTAAAAACTCGATCAATTTCTTTTCTCATTCACAGCTGCAGTAGAAACTATGTGGCCGTAACAATTGATTATTGCTACATCACACTGCATATCCACTTCCACGCAGAAGTCACAATAATTATGAGGCGATCACGACAGTCAGTCAGCGGTGATGTTTCCGGGCAGGGGTTTTCCAAACTTTCTTGTCAGAGGGCCACATAAGCCATCATGCAACAGACGCAAGATGGTAACCACTTAACAGGGCCGTTGTGAAAAAAAAGCGACCCAAAAAACCCACTTAAAGAAAACAATAAAGCCCGCCAAAAAAACACTCTTCACCTCTTCTTTGAAAAATCTATAAAGCAAAAAATAAAATAAGCAGGACATTTGCACATGTACAGTTAACTGTAGTATTTTTTAAATCAAACAAGGGCAACGAAATTTGGAGTACTTGAAAAAATAATAAATCGAACGGTTTGAGTAAATTCTTATTGTTATCTTCTTCAGCTCTGCACAATTGATATGTTTCAACCAATTTTACTGCCTTCTCCGCATCTAGACTTCTGATTTTGGACGATACCAAATCATATGTTGAAAAAATATACACTAAAGGTGCTAAACTAGCAGGGCATGCACATAAAGGCAACGTGAAACTGCAGAGTTTGTGTGGGAATGGTTTTCTCTATTTGCTGTGCGCATGCTTGCCAAGCCTTACCACTTAGGGTGAACTGACCAACAACACTTCACGCAAACAAAAATGGGTACATTTCTTCACCCTCATTTTTGTGTACCATAATAGGTATGACACGTTATTGTTGTGTAATTCTCAAAATAGTGATATTGCATGATGCAATAAAAACAATTCTAAATGGGGTTTCCCGTTTTCCATAAAAAAAGAACGAAATCTTGTTTCTTTAAACAAAAACAAAAAACAGGTGGTTTTTCTTAACCCGGGTTTTTCTCAACCCTGCTACTTAATGTGATTGTTGTTTACATTCTACCAAATCAACATACGTTCGTAAAAATATTACTCTTCCATTATTGATAAAAATGTCTTCGCGGGCCGGATGAAATGGCTTCGCGGGCCCGATTTGGCCCGCGGGCCGTAGTCTGGAGGACCCTGTTTTAGGGTATTGGAAAAACGAACATCGTTTCCCTCATCTCAAGGCTTCTGTTCGAGAACTCCTGGGTATGACAGTGACATGGTTTCCGTCGCAACGTGTCTTTGAAACGAGAACCGTGACAGCGTTTTCATTTTTCGAACCGTAACCATGTGTGGGATGATCCGGGGACGTCGCCAGGGAGAGGGTTGTGCCGCCGGCCTCGTTTACATTTGTCTGTGCCTTCCCTGTTTACATTTGTCCCTTTTTAATGTGAAGTCATATACCGGTAGTATGAAAAATGCGGTTTTGACATCATTTGCGCCGAAATTAAACTTTTTGAAAATTTTCCTCAATTTTCATGCAAGCGAATTGTACAGCCGATGTTGTCGCACGAATCTGTGCCATTTTCATGCTTATGAGAATGAATCCACATTTGGGCATGAATTGAACTTGAATTAAAGTTGCTTTGATTTGAGTAAATGTAATTCTAATTCGAATTTTAGGTCAATTTCTGGTTTTCGCAAATTCGCTAATTTTAATTCTAATATACTTGTCACAGCTGAGTTAGCTCTAATTTTAATTCTAATCTAATTAAGAAAAGCTAAAAAGATTCTAGTTGTCCAAGTCTGACACTTATTATCATCACTTAGGTGTGAAGAGTATTCACACTTTTGTCCCACAGAAATACGCGAAACCTGGGCATTTAGGCAAAAGTACGGGATGAAGCGAGAGCGGCTTTTGAAAAGCCCTTGACACTCACCACTAGATGGGAAGTTTCTGGAATTGTGTTAAATCGCCGCAAAGGGGTCACGGTGAAAACAACCCTGCTGCACAAAAATAATGATGCGAAAATCCGAAACACGACACATTACTTGCTTCGTGCTTCATTGCTTCTTTGGCAAGATTCATGTTGGCGCAAAGAGCCTTCTTTGTCTTTACGAGCCGTAAACGGTTTCGAAAAGTGGTTCGCGTGATCAGCTGTAACGGAATACTGGCCGCTTTGGTTGGGTTTTGAATCTAATTTGCATTACTTTTAAGTTTTATTGTTTTCCTGTGTCGTGCTATAATAATGCCAATTACAGGAGAACCTTATCGTTTCTGTTTTGGTGTGATTTCCTTTGCCATGTCAGCTGAGCAACATCGTTTAGAGGCAACACCGAAGTCTGAGGCAGCACACAAAATGGCGACAATAGCCGTGGGCACTATACAGTAGTTGCTGCTTGACGAAAACCCATTGGAACCTGATTGACTAAATTCTTTTACACAAATAATCACCATGAAGTTCTCATCAGCACGCAACATCACAAGTCACATTCTTAAATACGCAATTACTGCTTTTGAAAAACGGTTTGCGAAAGCAGTATCTTTTCATTATTACAGGAGATCACGAGCCGTCTCCTATTGTACGCAACATTGATTCTTAGAGGATGCAATACTGGAAAAAAAACATGTACTCATCTCATAAAACAAACTCACCTAACGAGGTTAATTTGTAGAAAGATAATAGAACCAACTTTTAGATACGGAATTCAAATATTGGGATGACACAATCTGATTACATCAGGGGTGTCAAACATACGGCCTGCGGGCCAAATCCGGCCCGTTGCGTGGTTGGATCCGGCCCGCGGGATCATTTTGTGAAATAAAAACTTCTTTGTTTGCTTGAGAAGTCTATCCAGTTATACTTTAATAACTGGTGACTATAGATTTCAATTACTT
>JGI24159J19872_10010350_pt1 | contig 12230 bp, 8 predicted proteins | sample Ectturendosymbi4_FD_19872 | JGI IMG/M metagenome (IMG submission 19872)
TCTACTAGACTGGCCGATCCGTTTGAGCTGTTGAACAGCTCTCTAGCGCAATCGGCGGAGGAGCTAGGGTGTTGGTAAGGCAACCGAAAATTGCTGTTTTTTGGCCGAAATCAAACTACGAATATACCGTAGGCCGGTTCTATACGTGTTAACAACGCCATACTTCATGACATCTTTTGATTAACTTGTTGGCTGCCGGCCTACGTGATATTTGACGTCACTCACAAAAAAACCGCACCCCCAAGCAAAAAATTTTTTTGCGATTGCAATCTACTAGACTGGCCGATCCGTTTGAGCCACTGAACAGCTTTCTAGCGCAATGGGCGGAGGAGCTAGGGCGTTGGTAAGGCAACCGAAAGCTGCTGTTTTTTTTTGCGAAAATCGCCGAAACCAGGCGTCTCAAAGTGTTAAGAAGACCAGGAAAAAACCTTTTCAATTGTTGACTGTGCCATGTTCAGCTTTACGTGATTAATGATTGTAGCTTTTTAATTGTTAATATGCATTTCAGTAATGACAGCAGAGAAGTTTAAATCAGTCCTGTCACCACGGAGAGCATTGGTGAGCTCAGCCCCTCAATTTAAATATAAAATACTATAAATCAGTAGAGATTTTATTAATTTTTTAGAATGTCAAGTCCCCCTGTGCAAGTGTGAAACCCTGCCATTTAAGACTTTCTGGCGACGTTTCTGGTTTAAACCTCACATCCTTTCACGCCAAGGTTTCATTGCGTTTGATTCTTATTTAGCAGTGTGAAAAAGTAATAAACACATGAATCATGAACCTAGCAATTGCAACCATTTGGGTGTGTTTTATTTGACATGTTTTTGCTCATGTGTGTGAGATTGTTACACCCATGGTAAAAGCTAGTCTCAATGTGGTCCTCACGTTGTGCTTTCATGTCTTTGTCCCACTAAACGTATGTGCAGTGCATCTGTTTGTTTTTTTTTAGCACCAATAAAGTAAAAACAGATGTAAAACTTATAAAAAAATGTAAGACATGTGCTTTGTGAAATACTTTAATCATATGCAGCATTTTCAATTGGTTTGCCTGTAGAAATTAATAATCCTGTTCAAGCCAGTCTAAAATGACAATTTCAACAATTCCGTGTCGTTAAATGCTTTTGCGTCGAATGCACAATGAAGTGCAGTGTTCATGGGGCACTCTAGTAATAGTTTAGAAATTTTTCATTGACCGTAATTTTAGAGCGTCAATATCGCTATTTTTGGCTTTTCACAAATTGATAAACGCTTTTCCATTTTTTCCTTGTGACAATAGGGAAAAGGGGGCCTCACAAGTAGATTAGCCCAGGGCCTCGCATCAGCTAAATCTGGCCCTGGGTGCCAGTAAATATTTTGACAATTTCAAAGCATGCGCAGGAATATTGTGTCCACATGATTTTTCGGAGTCTAAACCATTAATGAGTATAAGTATTTCTTCAGGAGTGGTTGGTGATAAGAAATAGAATTCACTCAGTATGGTAGAAGATATTTGTTTATATTTGCATCAGTAGTTTTAGATGTGCCAGTGGGAGTGAAATTTGCCTGAGCCAAGGTAACAAAACTATGATCAATGCATCTGCAATTAATTTTGTGTATAAGTAAACTCGTCCATCAACTTTTAATCTTTGGGGAAAACTAGATGGTTTGTTTTTGCCAAAAATATCATTAATTAATGTCCAAGTTCTTTTTGAGTTTCTGCTGTTTTGGACAAATTGCTCTTCGTAGTATTTGCGCTTAACTAATTCGTTGACATGGGGTAAGGTGGTTTTGGAATTTTTTGTAACTTTTGAAATCTGTGAGTAGTTTTGATCTTTTGTAAATGCAAAACAAGTAGTCTCTATATTTGATAGCTAAGAAATTATCCCTTATGTTATCCATGGCTTTAGTTCAAGTTGTATTTCCTAACAGGCATGTGTGTATCCGCATGACTTTTCAGGGACCTTGCAATAAAATCAAATTTTTCATTAACATTCCAAAGAGTATTGCATCGGTAACGAATCTAATGTTTCATGTATATCACGGTCAAAAGTAATGATTTTGACATTGAAATTTGTCTTACGTGTTTATGTAACTATTGTCCTTGCTGAGCTTTCATTGAATTAATCTTTTGTTCCTTTTTTCTGACATTGCAGATTGGTAAGCAAAGTGTAGTGAATGTGCTTAAATGTATTGAATTAATTATGGAAGCAGGTGATGGTTCAAGGAGTGATGAAACTGTTGATGAAAAAACAGCAAAACAGTTTAAAACAGGTGGTAATGAAAAAGCAACAAAAAATGTGGAACGTCTGGAAAAACTCAAAACCTTAAAGCAGCGTAGATTTGAAGCTAAGCGTTTAAATCGAGCTGAAGTTGTAGAAGAAGATCGTAAGAGCAAATTACCATCCAACTGGGAAAGAAGACAGCAGAGAGCTGAGTGGAAGTTGGCAGACATTCATAAGCGGAAAGAATGTGAAGAAAAAGGACTCGATTATGATCGTGTAAAAGTCATGGATATTACTGCTTCTGATGCTGAGCGAGTTGATGTTCTGAAAAAACGCAAAAAAGATCCTGACCAGGGATTTTCAAGTAAGCCAGATTGTTTGAAGCTGTGAGTGATTGAAGTGTTTTAATGCACTAGCTAGGAAAAGGGTTTTCAAATTTACATTTTAGAATTCTATGTGATCAAAGTTGTTTTGTAATGATTTTATTCTTTTGTCTTGCAAAGAAAACTTTGCCTCAGAGCTGCAGTTGTAGCATTTGTACTCTTTCAATCTTTTTAGGCCATTAATTATTACAGGAACATTATTGAAAAATAATAGCTTTGCCAAAAAGATGGTCACCAATGAACTAGGCTTGGATGTTATTCAGTGAAATTAAACTGTAAGAATAAGAAAGTTTATCCAATTTAAACAGACTAACAGGCAGGATGAAAAAAAATTATCTTGCAATAATATGTTCTCTTGAAATCGTATCAACAAGCTTGTATATTTAATCCAAAAAGTGGCTAAAATAACTGCTGAATTGTAGTTCCAACACTTTTTTGCAACCTTTGATGATACTCATTTGTGTGGAAAAATTTTGCTTCCATTTGGGCCTCAAGATGAATATGTTCTCTTGAAATCTTATCAACAAGCTTGTATATTTAATCCAAAAAGTGGCTCAAATAACTGCTGAATTGTAGTTCCAACACTTTTTTGCAACCTTTGATGATACTCATTTGTGTGGAAAAAATTTGCTTCCGTTTGGGCCTCAAGATGAATGACACCTTCAGACAAGCCTTTTTGAGCATCACACTGTGGCAGCAAGCAACAGTAGAGATAACCTGACAAGATCTCTCTTGTCGTCACCATTTGCAAGTACAATCATCTGTTCACCAGGTTTACAAGCATTGTTTAGAGCAGTGCTTCTTAACCTTTTTCTATTTCATTCACCCCTGCCATCAAGTGCTGCATTCCCATTCACCTTATTGTGAATGCATGGCCGATGTGACAATGATCATAGTACATCGAATGTTCATTGTCATACCACGGTATTTGCTGTACTTTATCCACAACATGCTTTCCGCCATGTAGCAAATTGGCTAGGATCTTCAAGTACGGTTTGATCACAGATTTAGCTTTGCAAAATGTTTGTTTCATTTCATCAGCACATGCATTATAAGAGGAAATGAGAGAGGCTTTTTACTAGCAGGGTCATTTGTGACTGATGAATAGAGGGAATTTTATTGTTTGTAAAAACCTTCATGCTGTTTCTTGAAAAAAGTACAAGGGCTTGTTCTGGTGAATGCCGTATTTTTTTGTAAATGACTCTGCAGTTTTAACTGACACATAAACTGGTAGCTATATTTCAAATAGCAAAACATGCAGTGAGCAAATGGTTCATGCCTTGATTCTTCACTTCTGGTCTGGGAAGAGTAAAATCCCTACTTGATAAAATCATCATCCCAATTTCACCTAGTTCAATTTTTGAAGGGAACGTATTCTTGACGCTAGCCTTCCTCTTTTTAAACCTTGTTATTTAAACTACAAAGCTGATGAAGCTTGCGTGTCCTGATAGATTTCACCTACATACTTACATTTACTTTCATCAAACTAAAGTACTTTTTGTACGTCTTTCGTAGACATGCTGCAGGTATTGCTGAGATGTAAAGCATATTAAATGTTGGCAAGGCCTCAACCAGCTGATATTTTCGGAGCAAAATGGTTGTAACTTGTTGATTCTCTATTTTTCAAGGGGGATTCAAACTGGTTGCAACTTGTACGGAATAACTAAACCTGATTTTGAAATTTTTGGGGTGGTTAGAAATTGCCCAGTTGCCCACACCCTGGTTGCGGGCCTGAATGTTGGAATCAATACCAAACTGGTAACAAAGAAATATCACAAATAGGCTACTCCTGTACTTTGATTGGTCACGCTGCACCTCGACTGATAAGGCTACTCTGATAAGTGTTCAGGCGTCTGGCTTTCACTGGAGATTGAGATTGAAACCTGGGAAAGTACTGCGATTCTAGCAGAGGTGGATCCAGCCAATAAGGTTCGGGGGGGGCGATTTTGGTAATATTTGGTAGTCAAGTCTTATTACGGGTTCACTACTGCAAGAGAGATGAAGTATACTTAACAATACTGCTGTGACAAAACAATGAACGACAAAATGGCGTTGTATCGCGAATGCTGTTTTCCGAATTATACAAAACCATGGTGAATAAAGTTACTTTCGAAGGTTTTAGGATCTGCCCCTGCTAGAAGATAACCTTTGCAGAGCAGTACAGGACGCTCATGTAGAGAGCACAGCAGAGAGTCCACCAGTCGACTGAATAAAGCATGNCATCTCTCGGTAACATCTATTCCCATTACAGACGCAGTAATTGCACCATAGTACGGTTTTTCTGAAGTATTAAGTTACTGACGGCTGAAGGTACAAAGCTAGAACGCTTGAAGTTCGCCATTTTATTCACGATTATTGGTGTGTTTTGGGGAAAAAAGACAAGATGTTTGCATGTTGCCAGAGGATACAAAAAATTAGGAACAGAAATTTCATTCACCCTGGGGTGAACCATTCACCCGGTGAAGAAGCGCTGATTTAGAGGACACTCACCGAAAACCACTCTATCGGTATCACTCTTTTATTACATGTTGGCGCCACAAATATATCTGGGTGTTATTCTTCGCGCTCGTCCCGATCGTGGTGAATCGCACATTCAACGCCACGCTAACCAAGAGGTTGCAACAACGAACCGCACCGATCGCACTTTCTTTTTGTGATTTTTGCACCTGGCATGGCCATCAAATCCTGATCACAGTCACCATTTTGTTGCCCGAGCGGCAAGTACGCTAAAGCTTTATCGGAAAGACCGAGCGGCAAGTACGCAAAAGCTTTGCACTGTGGCAGCAAGTAACAATGGAGATCACCCGATGAAAACCCTCTATAATTGCTTGTTTGCGCGCCCGAGTCACATATATATGGGAATGTGTGTTTTTTGCGTACATTCCGTTCGTAGTGAATCGCACATTCAACGCCACGCTAAGTGAGAAGTTGCAGCAAACCCTATGAACCTATTGAATGTTTACTATAGACTGTTTACAAGGTTCTGTATTAGTTGCAACATATATAATACAACTCCCAATTTTGAAAAACAAAGTGGTGCAAGCATCCGCGTACAGCAGACAAAGAATTTTTAGTGACTGTTGTTCATTGACTGTGTCCTTGAATTTTTTTGGTTGTCCCTGGTAAACAGCCCATGCATAGGCACCCAGTGCGCATATTTGGCCGGGAATGCGGCACTCCCACTAATTGTACGCGTTCTTTTAGCACGCTCATCAGTTTTCACTCAACTAGTCTTTTGGTTTCAGTGATCTAACCAATTAAGGACCGTAAAACCACTCCTGTGGCTTGGACTTAGTCGAGTCATAACTTGCCGAGCTAGAGAGCTGTTCAATCCCTCTAAAGAAGCAAAAAGTCTCCTAGGTGCGATTTAAAAAATCTGGGGCTTTTGGATGTGAACCTTTTTTAATGTGATTGTGAAGTCACGACTGGGGGAGTTTAGGGGATTTTTGGATGACGTAATCAGGGCTTGAGAAAAAAGTTCAAGTGGCAATTACCCGTTTTTTCTTTTAAAATAAACTAGGTGAAAATCCACATTTTCAGAGCCCTTGGTTGGCCATCTACCGCCGGTGATTGGAAAGTTATGGTCAAAAATCGATAATTAATCGTAAGGCAAGGGTCTCAACTTCCTTGTCAGAGGGCCACATAAACTGTTACATAGCAGTTCGAGGGCCGGACACCTCACGTAATGTGATTGTTTCGGGATATGTCACATTCTATCAAAACAACAAATGTTTCGTAAAAATATTATTTTTTCATTGTTACAAAATGTCTTTGCGGACTGGATAAAACGGCTTCGTGTCCGAATTGGCCCGCGGCCTTAGTTTGGAGACCATGCCCAGGTGATTAACAGTCCCACCACAANCACGATTTTTTAAATCGTTTGCGGAAAGCNAGCTNATTTATATCCAAGTTTAACGTATTTGCTGCGCATGTATTTCACATTGCCTTGTACTGCCTGGGAGGCAGAGCATACCTTTAGTGCACTTCGTCGCATGAAAGATTATCTTTGATTGACCATGACTCAATTTAGGTTGAATTCTTGTTGTTTACTAAATATTCTTTCCACTGTGACAGATGAACTTAATGTTGAAAGCTTTAGATTTATGGGCTGCACTTGGCATAAATCCTTTTAGATAATTGTGTTTTCAACTTTTCATGATTCCAGTTTAATCTGCTGTGAACGTATTCTAAAGGTTTTGAAAAAAATTATGAGTGATCGAATAAGTGTGAGTCGCCTGTAAAATTGACCTTAGTGTGGGCGCCGCTTTTGGACATTTTAACCGACGTTATTTTACCAATTTAAGCGTGTTTTGACATCATATTTTGTGACGTCATGGATTTCGCACACCCGTAGAAACTTCAATCCCGGTGCCTATGCATGCATAAGCTACTTTTGGTGTCTAGATGTAGCTGTGTGCCAATGAACAAAGCTCTGCCGAACCAACTCATTTGTAAGCCAAGTTGTTCAAAGCAAGCTACCACAAGCTCACGATGCCCAGATTTTTCCACGCTTGTCAATTGCTCCACCTTCCTAAGGATCAGCGAAACCACCTTAAATGTACCTCACAGAAGCACATTTGTAAATTCACCTATGTACCGTATGTAAAGCCCTACAGGATTTGCGACGGTACGTTATCAAATGGATTATCTCATTATCGTATTACGTTGAACGTATTTAATGGTTGTGTTTTCCAGCATTTGAAGAAGCTGGCACGCGACATTACCGCAAACTTGCCAAGCAAATTAAGCCAGACATGGAGGATTACAATCGACGCAAAGAAGAATTGGGTGAAGATTTGTTTTACGCTGGAGTCGACACTTTACTTCCCGGTCAGGTAAAAGACACCAAAGAAGGAATTGATCGCATGGTTAAGGATCTTGAAGCGCAAATAGAGAAGAAAAAGAGTTTCAGAAGACGACGCGCGCATGATGATTCCAAAGACATCGATTACATTAATGAGAGTAATGCCAGGCATAACCAACGCTTGGAGAAATTCTACGGCAAATACACTACTGAAATAAAACAAAATTTGGAGCGGGGTACTGCTGTGTAACTGCATGCTGATCAGCGATTTCCCAACCAACAGGTAAGTACACCATTGCTCTTATTTTCTTGTCAATGTACTTGTTTTATGGATGTTTCGGAAAACTTTTTATAATGTTTGGAAATGAGCTTAGTAAACGTCAAATTTTGGCGAAAAGTATTAATAAATTTTGCTGCAAACCAACCGCACTTTGACTAACCAGTACCGTCGCCACGAGGGGCTTTGGTGGGCTTAGCCCCCCCAAATTGAAACGTGAAACACTATAAATAAGTAGAGTTTTGGTTAATTTTATAATGTCAAGCTCCCCCAAACAAACGCAAAGCCCCCCTATTGAAAACTTTCTGGCGACGGTTCTGTGACTAACCCAGAGGTGCACAACCTCCGCATGCGGCTGTACACTTGCACTTTAAAATATGTTACGGCGGCCGTCCATTAATAAAAATCCTTTTTCTACTGTATGAGGATATTTAGCAGAAAGACAGCCAAACACGTGTGGAATTGTGCCTGATTAAATTCATTAAAATGTTGGACATTTCATTATCCTTACAGGCACGAATAAATTGGATATTATCGGGTAAATCCTAATCCTAAATGTAATTCATAAAAATAGCTTTGAACTCACTGAAGACCGGAAATAACGAAAAGGTTGTGCAGCCCTGGGCCAATGCATTCCAATTTTTGATGAAGTGTCATTCATTTTCACACCAAGTTTTCCCCTGGGAAGGTCTTGGGGCAGCAGCCCCAGGAGACTCGAAATACCTCACGGTTTTCAGCAACCCCTGATAGCTCGAGTGGTGCACAGGAGCCGGAATCTTAATGAATTTTTAAAATAGGAGTGGAGCCGGAGTGGATTTTTTCACAAAAAGCCCGAGTCGAAATTTTTTGAATATGAGGTTAGTTTGTTTTTGTGCCGTTCTGACGCAGCATCACTATTTTACAGATTTTGTGGCCATCTTGTGATCTCTAATATTTTACCGTCATTTTTAAAGGCTATGGGAGTCAGAGACGAACTTTGCAGCGCTACTAGCTCACTGTACATTTCATTCAAATGCTCTGGAATTTTAAGTCCAGGACACTAGCGATGCTTACTCATGGTAGTAAACTGATGTGTTGCGTATTATTTGTATTGTGTTTGGTTCTCCAAATGATCTCTCTCTGCTAAATAATGTTATATTGCGATATGATACTGATTATTATGATTGCAGGTTGTTGTACAAAGCAGGTTATAATGTAAGTAAACTATAAATGTGCAAAACTGCTTCACGGAAGGTAAGGAAGGTACAAAATTTTTAATACAACTCGGATGTTAGAAAGGTTTGGTTGGTGAGTTTCATGTGTGTATATATTTGGAAAATTTATTTTTCATGGTGATATGTTGAAAACCTTTTGGTCTATAGAATTTAGCTCACATAAAGTTTATAGCATTCAATTTGGAGTTTAAGCAAAAGTCGGAGTGCATAACTTAAAAATGTTAGTAGTCCGATTATATTCAGCCAAAGCAGGAGTGGAGTCAGAGTCAAAAATTTTATAGACTCCGTACACCACTGGATAGCTCCGCTGGATCCACATCAAGACTGGACCAAGTCAAATCACGTTACCTGGTTTTTTGCTGACGTCTGGGCCGCTTTCCGGTGGGTGTTGCCAGCATGACTTGCGTAGCCGATTTTTCCTGGGACATTCTGGTCACGTAGTCGAACCACCATAGCTGAGATCTCCCAATTTGGGGGAGAAGATGAAGTAAAGAAAGTTCACATCAATAAAAGTTGAAAATCGATCTCCAGAGATGTCACGAAGCATGTCAACGTAGTAGGTCTCATTTATATGTCACCAAGCAGCAACTTTGTTTATTCTTGTGTTGGTGTATTATTTTTTTGAGAATCCAATCATGAATTCTCGAATGTACCACATGTTTCCGTTCCTGGTTACCGTTATGAAATGATCCCGTATTTTCGTTCTATACCTGTTATTTTACGTGTTATGGCTGCCATTATCTTTTTTGTTGTTCGTGTTGGTGCCATCCGGGACTCAAGAAACAATGAATTTCCCGGGAAGCGTATCGAAATTTCTTATGTGCCGCAAATTAAAGACGATTGTCTGCGTCTAAAAATGGTTCTAGCAATTAAGAAATAGCCTAACTATGGTAAGCTAATGCGTATTGGTTAAAAGTAGAACAAAAAATTGATTTCAGAAGCGCATTTCATCAGAATTAGTGGCAGCGTACCACGCTATCGCTTGATACACAAAAACGAGGCACTGCGGGAGTTCAAAAGCGTGGAAGCGGCCAAACTTCGCAGCGAAGTCTCAAATTCTCGCGTCTAAAAGTACTGTTTTTTGTGGGCAACCCTGAATTAGAAGTCAAGTCATGTTTACGCTGTAAGTACGCGACAAATAATGCAATTCAATTAACAAAGCTAAAAACAAACAGCACAGGTTGGGCGAAAGATGGCCAAAGCAGTCCCTTAATCAAGCCCAGTTTATATTTAATTACTGTCAAATTTCAATAGTAATGATGAGGCACAAAACATGAGTTCAAAATGAAAATAAAAACAAAACATAGAAACAAAAAAATGTGCTCAATTTAAGGTAAACGATTCAAAAACATCTTACAAATCAGATATTTATCTCACGTAGGCTACGAGTCAATATCCAGCAAGCAGTCGTGATTTCACTTGATAGGAAAACATATGCAAGGGTAACATTTTAATCTTATTAGAAATACAACCTCATGCAACAGGTCTTACATATTGTTACAATTTTTTACCATAATCAGTTCTACACGTTTATAATGAAAATTTTCTGGTACTTGTGCCGTGATCATGTATGTAGTACAGTTTTGAAAAAAGTTATCAAAAGACGAGGGCAGATATTGGCATTGTACTTGCACATGAACTTTTCAAAATTAACTTGGTACAAATCAGAAACTGAGCATTTTAAGTAATTTAGAAATGTTGTTTGCACTTTATCGGTGAAAGTCATGTATTTCCAAAGTCGATTTTTCAGCACTGGTACTGGTTGGATAGAGGTTTTACATGCTCGTCCCCAAGCAATTATGCAGTATTGTGAATGTGAACGAAACTGAAATAGATTAAATGTAATATTGTCATATCAACAAAATGTCTGAGTTGCCACACGACGCCACAGGCTTGAGAAAATTTCCCACAGAAGGAAGTTAATCGTAATATATTCGAGTGGTAGACAGTGCAAACAATATATGGACCACTTATATAAAATTCCGCTACGATTGCCGACGTTTAATCTGTTGACTTGACACCACACTTCGTTAGCAAATGCTGTAGCCCTAATTATTGAAAATTTTGTGCTGTCTAAGTCACGTAATACCCGTTGCATCATTGTATACAAAGCCAAAGTTACAAGTTGCATGTCTACGTCGTAAAAACAGTTTTTTGGAATGTTTTTCCATCAAGTTTGATCTAACACTGAGCTCAATAGCTATTCAGGAAAACAAACTTAAAAACGCAAGTAGCCTATGTAGACTACTCTCGCTTGATGATGAAAACAACAGGTCACAGTTTATAAAATGAAAATTTCAATAACAGAATAAGGACGGGTGGAAAACAAAATGAACGCCATAGATGAAGCTCACAGCTGTATATCTACACTCTACAAAAAAGCTAACAATGTCGCAGCAATTCCCACTAATGTCTTACATATTTGTAAATATTGCATTATTTAATTGGTTTTTGGTGTATTCAGATGTTTATATATTCCGCTTTCCAGATAAACTCATTGCAATTATATGAATGTCTTGTCCCGTAGAAACCAATAGTTTGGCATTTCATTTTGTTTGTTCCAGTGTTTTGCACACGTCGGTAATCCGCATTAGGGCCGGCCCTAGCAGGTGCGTTGAATGCCTGGAAACGTGCATGGTGGCGAAAGTAGTCCGAAATGCACAATGTCAGATAAGCTGAACACCTGAAAAAGTGCGTGCCGGCTGATGTAGGCAAACCCACAGGGAAGCTAGCTGGTGTCAAGCGAAATTTTTGACCCATTATTGTTTGTCAGTTATTTTGCTTCTCAGGGTAAAGGAATGCAGTTTGGTGATTGCTTTTTTGATGTGTCTAGATTAAATTAAAACTTTTTGGTTAGATGTCAGATACCCACGACAAGCTACAGTAGCCTACAGGAATAACTATAACCAAAGAAAAATATTGGACTTATTCTTAGATCTCATTTTTTTTCTAAGGCAAACTCTAACCCGTAACACTTAACTAAACACCAAACCCTAAGTCCTAATCATCAGATATCTCTGCGATATGTAGAATAATATTCTGAGCATTTGCACATGGCGTGAAGTCAGAAATTTCGCAAGTCAGACATTTCGCTTGACACCGGCAGTTGGGGAAAGTGCAAAAAAACACAAAAGCAAGGTGTTGGCCGACTAAAGCAAAGTAGCCTACCTACTAGGCAAATGTTTAGACAACTTATTTGAATAAAGACTATTCCAAAACTAATTTACTTCCATTTGAGCCATGCTTTGTCAATTGACCTCATCCATGGATACTATTGAAAAAAGCTCAACGAAACCACTCAGGTTTTGTTGTTCAATGACTTTTGGTCCAATGTGCAGATGCGCAACTATA
>JGI24159J19872_10010351_pt1 | contig 12230 bp, 10 predicted proteins | sample Ectturendosymbi4_FD_19872 | JGI IMG/M metagenome (IMG submission 19872)
TCACAGAAATGACGTTAGAATTTTGAGGCAGACACTCAAGAATACTGAGCCAGCTGGCTTCTGACCAGGGTTGCGGAGTCGGAGGTGAAATATGTGACTTTTGCAAAATTTCCAACTCCGACTTCTTAACATAAAGAGATTGAAATTTGCTGTTAAAATAAATGGAAATTGTGGTGCACAGCAAGAAACTGTTTCAACAAGTTTCACAACAGCCTAGCTTACTTTTCTCAGTTGGGTTATTAAGAACCAAATTTTCAAGTTTCTGGCAACATGGTAGAGGAAAATATAATAACAGGTACAGAAAATTTGCAGGTAGAAAGTGATAAAAAAAATAATCGTAACCACCTTAGATTCGTGGAATTTGATATGTGAAGCACGCCAAATCCATTTCAACATGACATTTGTCAAACCATCACAGCTCAAAAAGTTCCTAAGCATCAGATTTGTCTTCGTAACAACATACTATAAGTTTCATCGCTGTCCTGAAAGCATGCTAAGTAGCATACTGCATGCACCATGAACGCTGTATTTCCATCCCATTGTGATGCAACTGCGGAATGAATATGAGAGCGAAGTTGGGAAGTTCACAACCCCGGCTAGTGGCTATCTGAAAGCATTGCGACGTAGCCGTGAGTCAAACCACATGCGAGCGCTGATTTCTGGAGACAGAAGCTCCACCTTAAAAAGTCAGTAAGGTTCGTAACTGCTCGCTTTGTGAATCTTGATGAGATTTCGCAACTGGGTAGCAGTCGCTGGCATTCGACATTTTGTGATTAGGGCTGGGTTCAAGTCAGTACTTAACTACTTACTTGAAACTGTTTTTTCTTTCGCTGAGACGTTTCGGTCATTTTTTGCTGAGGCATTTTGGTCACTGAGAAATTTCGGTCATTTGTCTCACAGTTGTATCAAAACTCGCTGTAACAGTTTTCATCTGCCTATAATTTCAGAGATTCCGACCGAAATGACTTAATTTTTTTCGGTCATTTCGAAAACATTTCGGTCTGTTACCGATAAAACAGCACTTTGTGAGTCACAGTTGTTGATTGTCATCGCAATTACGCTTTGGAGCTAGAATCTCATTCCATTACATTGAAGCGCGGCCAACAGGTGCGAATTTGTCTGAACCGCCCATTAGCTGATTTAAAAAATACAAATTGCAATGATTTTGATATGCTTGCATGTTTGTCAGTCAGATGTCGATTTTCATGATTTGCTTGAATTACTTGATCTGTTAGAAATTACTTATACAATAAATTTTTGTTACTTGAACCCAGCCCTATTTGTAATTATTACGTAAAATTCCGACCTCAATTTGGCGCCCCCAAAACGCTGCGCCCGGGGGCAGATGTCCCCCCTTAGTTACGCCACTTTCCCCTTCACGGCTCTCTTGAATGAAAATGTCTAGCTCCCCTCTGGCTGCTTCACATCACATATTACTTCTAGCGTAGCTTTTCCCTAGTGATAGCCATGCTGAACTTCAGTTTTCTTTATCTCATCCGATTTTTCGGTAGAAGAACACAGAACTAAGTTTGAACAAGACAATTTTAACGCAATGCGTATCAACTATCAATACACCACCTTTAGAAGTTTTGATAACGAAATACAAAACAAGCTTAATATAAACTTTACTAAGTTTTGCCATACGTTCTCTTTAAGTAAAAACAAAATGTCCTCCGACATCGATAAAAATGCCCTCTTTTTGCCCTTCAAAAGTTTTCTACACTAGAATACAAACTATGCGGATTTTTAGTGTGATTTTGAATGGGTTGCCTTCAAGAAATAATACCAGTGCGCTGATCAGAGCACCTTGTTGGATGGTTAGTGCGGATGTTTTTTGCCATTGTTACGTTGTTCTGGTACAGCGTTTATGCAATATCTTGTGTCATAAGCCCATCTTTATTTGCAATTGCTTGTTAAGCCTGAAAATATGTGGTAGCCCTAAGCAAGGTGGAACTGTTTAGTTATAAGCAGCAGCAACAACTTAAAAAATTATTTTGAACGTAATTTTAAACAACAATTGAAATGCAGGACAAATACGATTCGTTTACGTTTTTCAGCATGCCCGATGTTTTCAATACTTTGGTGGAGATCGCTTCACACATTCACTGATTATAATTTTGCAACTCGTATTCGCATTTTCTTTTTGTTAAGACAGTTTCTGTCAAGACATGTAATTTCACACTGAATTTTCCAGCATGTTGTTGTGAAAAATCGTTAACATCCGCTGCTTCTTGACCAATTCGAACGGATATGAGTAAAAATCAGTAATATAGATATCGATACACAGTTGCATTTCCAATCAGACAAGTGCAGTGTTATGAATTTTTTTTATTGATTGGGTGTTGAAACGTTGTGATTCTCTTTTGCATTATATTAAAGAGATGACACTGCACCTCATGATAGCAAAAGACTAGAAATTAATGATGCCAAACGTTTGATGCTGTTATCAAAACTTTTTCAGCGGCAACAACGAAATTTTGGGGAATTTCTTTGTATCTCGAAATGCACTTGTGTTCAAAGCAACGGTACCAGCATTTGAGCTGCCAAGTGATTCACGAACATTTTCAAGTTCATGGTCAAATGCAAAGCCAATGACTACAAATCCATTTAGATCAAGGACAGTAAATCGCATTACCAAAGGGTGGTTACTGAATAAATGGAAAAGCAATTAAGTTTTTTTCGGGAATCAGGTGGTAAGCGCCGACAGTGCGGAACGTCAAATACGGTAGGTACGCAATAAAAAAAGGCTGGGAACCACTGTGCTGTAAGTTGAACGTGTCTCGAAACATATACTAATTATACGATTTCTGTGTGGAAAACATAAGTCTGTACTCCCAAGATGTACAATTACCAGTTGTCAGGAAAGACCCAAAAGTAATTCATACATTGTTACGGCGAAAGGTACATGACCAATGGAATAGCAAGTGCGCGCAAACTTTAAATTAATCAAACAACTGCCGTAACAGGAATTGACTACTTCTGTGAAAAAAAAGATTCTGTAACACCGCCCTAAATACGTAAAGCCGGCCTCTGTGAAATCTATTGCAGAAGGGGTGTAACTAGTGCAGTTCGTAATGGTGAAATGGAATTGGTAAACTGAAAACCGACATGTCGAGGGCAAGACTGCACCAGATAAGTGTACTAAGACCACTGCACACAGATATCCAGCAAGAAGAGAATGCACTACATTCAGCCAAACGCACACTTTCACCAATCGACATTCCCGCATGCAAACACATGCACGCGTAGCTTGAGATACAAGTCAATCACCTTTGTGACGGCCAAATCACATTCGATTACATCAGCTCCTTGGTCCACAGCGAGTTGATAGGCAGCCACTGTATGTTCTGGTCTCATTCCTAAACATGAAAAAAATCTGCGTTTTGCGAGCTGTCCTAAGGTAACATAAAAATTGCTCCATTAGTGAGAAAAATTATCCGCTGAAACAACATAGAGACCGAGACTTACGCAGATGCGGGAAAGCAGATTATTGAAATAGGACGCGGGATGTCTCGATATGCCGAATGAAACCAATCGTACTCTGAAAGCTTTGGCATAAGCTCTTTGTGTCAAATAAATTCACTACCCTTCCGGGACTAGCACTGTGTTTTTACAGAACTTAGATTTTGGATGACTGAGAAAAATATTCGAGACCTCAAAACCGTGAATTCCAAGACCATTCTTACATCAAATCTTTAGACCGAGACTATTTCCTGTGCATTGCTGAAACTCGTAACGTCACCACTCTCGAGGTTGNGCTCATCACAGCAGAAAACACCACTAGGCAGCTTGCAAAAATGTTNACATGCACAGTAGGGTCAACCTTACCAGAACTTCCTCTATGCGCTATAATCAAAGGGCGGTCGGTGGGGAGGCTTGTTATTGCCCAACGTTCCGATCGAACGGGCACTAACAGCTGGAAGTACCACGTAGCGAGCCACGACACTGCAAACAAACACCAAATGTTCAAACAGGAAAGACGAATTTTCACTTAAATTTAAAGGAGCCGCTCAAATTCCCAAACGGGGCAATTTCACAACTGCCTACCAACCACTACAGTCTCGTATAAATCTTTTCTCCGTCGTAAAAAGTTTCAAGTAATGTTAAATGCAGATTCGCAATCGCACACTAGAAGTGCACGTTGTTACGGATATTGATGCAACTTTGTTTTTTTGCTGGTTCCATCTTTTGTTATCTAATGAAATTACCGCCGAATTCGTGAATATGCAGAAAACCCTATAACGACACCAGCTATACAAAACGAAAGAACAAAAGGTAAACTGTACACAGCTTATTGCAAGTGTAGCAAAACAAGGCCGAAATCAGAGAGTAAGAATCAAGCCACGACAGCTCGTGAAACACAAAACACGTGCAATGAAGAAATATATGATATATGCCAGGTTGCAGATTTTCGGCATCCGATTGCAGAAATGGTTATAAGGTAGGATAACGGTCCATCGTTCCCGATGGCGTGCAGCTCATTCGCGCATCTCGCAAAACTGAAGACTAGCAATGGGTCCATCTTTCTGCTATGGCAGGGTCCCTAAACTTTTTTGTCAGAGGGCGACATATTATTACACAACAGATCGAGGGCCGGACATCTTGCGTAATGGGACTGTTTCGTTTTATGTTACATTCCACCAAAGCAATACATATTTCGTAACTATAATAATTTTTCATTACTGACAAAATGTCTTCTCGGGTCGGATTTGACCCGCGGGCCGTAGTTTGGAGACCCTACGTGCTATAGCATTCGTAAAAACCCTTCCGACTGAACTGCACTGCTCCCTACGATACAACTGTGAGTTCTTCTGCTAATAAGACGTAACCTGTGCCGCTTCACACTTTAAAAGTATAACCGAACAAACGAACCTAAAGCAATCCAACATGCCATCACTATTTTAACGATCTTGAGTGAATCTCAGCTTGCTTCACCCGTTGCATCTCAATAAACTGGTCGAAGAACACAAGACCAGTTTTTGCCCACGAACAAACAACATGACAAACATGTTGAAACGCAGCACACACCCCTTCACTTGGACTGCCAATATTTAACTACAGCAAACAGCGGACCGAGGCAATACGCAGGTGCAGAAGATTTATTACCAGGCGGGCACATGAACTCACAGATCCATGCGATGTGCAAACTGACAAAACAGGTAGGATTACGCAGTACGTAAAAATTAGGCTGCCTATTTCTCATTGCCATGAGAATTGCGATTTCGCGCCACGAAAACAAAACGAAATTTTCTTACCACCGCATAAGTCAACGTAAAAAAGCAGGTATTTACATGCTGCAAATCCCACTATGTCATAAATGCTTGGCTCGATAATGTGCAAGCACAAGAAAAGAATAGGAACAATCTGTAGTCGCATGTAGCCATTTAAAAATTTGAAAACTTAAGACCACTGAGTTCCAAACAAATTCGGCTCTGACCGACTTCTTGTGACACGAAAACTGCAATCCATAGTTTTATATTTTAGCACACATTTTTGGTCGCTACTGTGTTCCACAGGATAGTACGTGTTATTCAGAACAATACAAGGGCGCACAAACTACAGTCGGCTTCGACTCCAAAACCTTCCAGAGTCGGATTTAAAAATACGGAAAAGGCAATTTCTGCTGGCCTAGATAATGACAGTGATATAAACTTTTCCTTCTATTTGTGATAAAATTTCCAATTTTTGATATATACTTGAAGTGTACACAGCAACTAAAATCACGTTCCCACAGATACTACCTGCCGTGGAAATCAAATGAGCAGGTCGTAAGGTTTACCCGATTTACGCTGAATACTGGCTCTTTTACGTAACGAAGCCTTCGCGGGCACTAAACTCCAGCTGCGAAAGTTGCACAAGCTGTTTGCATAAAACACAGTAAAGATATGCGCGGCATCAATCTGAAAAAAACATCTATTTTTCACGGAAGCTCATTACAATTTCGTCCACGCAGTTTGTACCTTTCCACACGTCGGTTTTTCGTTACATGTGTTTTTCAGATTTGAATTCGTAAGTTTCGTTTGCTACTCCTTTATACATTATATCGAAGAAATTCGAGAACTTCACAAATCCAATCCAAGAAGACCTTACCGTGCCTTCTAATGCTGTTATTTTTGAGAAACAGATTTCGCACATTTTGAAGTTGCGCGAAAAACTGAGATTGCGCGCCATGCAAGCCACAAATAAAAATAATTTTTTGCGAAAAAAATTCGACATTGTCTCCAGAAAAGGATTTGCGGTGACAGAGGAAAACATAGACCGAATCTAGTGATACCGTATTGAAAGCATTTAAGTTATTTTCTGTCAATCAGCTAAGCTCACCACACTGGAACATTTAGACGATACTGAGAAAGGTTTGCGTGGCTTACTCTAAAAAATCTTCAGCCAACTGATTTAAACTATGACTTAACATATTTTGCATAGATACGCATTGACAACAACATAAAGAGCTTCCTCAGACAGTGGCTGAGGTACGAAAAAATATTGTTTCACAAACACCACAAAACAAAAACTGTTGCCATATCTAAAACACAAGGCAAATGCAAAGCTGATGATTGCGTTGAGACTCAGAAGTAGATCACGCTAAAACTTCTTCGTTATCATTTGTATGCTGAAGACGTCATTACACAAGCCTGCTAGTACTTCATCACTTTGCGGTAGATCTGCAGATCTTTTGTACTAAACATCCGTCAAGCACGACATTGATAACACCAGAAGAAAAAAATTTAGCCTACTACCATTAAGCACAAGCAACCCGTGCGCAGTTAAAAAATCAACAACAACAAAGAAACACACGCAAACATCATTGCTTGCATCGCTGAAGCTCTATTTTGAAAAAAACGACGTTTAAACTCAATCGTATATCTACTTCACAAGAAATCTCACGGACAACGATGCAATGCATGGGATACACAGCAACCCTGATCAACGACTTACTCGTAGTTTTAACACTTCCTAGCTTCAGCTGTAACCATAAATGCGACAGCGCATGACGAACACTCCCATACCAAAATGACCAAAAGTACCGCAGGAAAATAACAAGAGACACATGGGCAGTACAACGTAGGAAGGTAGTGGTCGACATTGCTACATATGAAACAAACCTATGCCGGCGGCTCTTGTCAGTAGCGAAACCTTGTATACAGTATAGAGTAACAAAATTACGAGGATAACTTGGATGAAGAAAGAGTAGCGCAGCCGAACTCGGAGGTGTTGGTTGCACAGATTGATTTGCCGTAACTGGAACACATTGCAAGTGCGTTAAATAAAAATGAAAATAACACATCGCTATACATTATGAACAAACAACGCAGCACCACCACGGTTGACAGCATCAAAACTTGTTGTAGATCTTTTTCACCTATTTAATTGTTATACAAACCTCTCATCACAATTAGTAAGTATCGCATACCTGATAACGGAGCTGAGATATTTCGTTTCTGAGTGGTTCAAGGTTAACATTGGTAGAGGCTGACGCAGGATTTGCAGTCGAAGTTGCGACAGTTGCGGGGGTCGTGGGGATCACACGCTCAGTCGGAACTGGTTCGTGGAGTGCATCCGCTTCAAAGCGAACACGAATTCTGTGTGAAACGCACATTATATCACCAAATGACAAGTGCGTAAGTGCAACGTTTGAAAAAACGCACTGTTAGGTCTTTGTTAGCAGTTTGTTCTGTAGAACTTCGGTTTCAAAGCATAATTTTCAAAAACTCAGTTGTATTTTGCGGGATTTGTCAAAACAACTGTGTTGGTGGATTCGTTTGTCAGCTAAAAGAATATTTGTTTCCAAGATTATCCTTGTGGTATAGACACCTTTCAATAACAGCCAAGTTTTACACTCATCACACCACATCAACATAGAACATCACCGTTTTGGCCCCTCAGGCCATTTCATTTTGTAAAATCTTGACCCTAATCTGAGACAGTCACTGTTACGGTCACCTACAGAGTTTTAGGATAGCCCTGGGCTTCATCGTCGATTAGTCTGATCAAGCGTACCTCGCGACTCAAATGATTAATAGTTCCGCACTTTGGTAAAAAGGCGCAAGGCCGACTTATTGGAAAAAGGCACGAAGTTCGCTCGCAAGAAAAAAGGTCAGCGGTGCAGTGATTTCAATAAATCACAACTGCTTCGCCGAAATGGATGATTTGAGTCTCTGTTGGTTTGTGGTCAGTGTGATCAATTAAACGAGTACGAATATTAGAAAGCGAGGGGTTGTACATTTGTCATTATCATTATCATTAAGAAGGTTACAGTCACCACTGTGTCCCTGGTTGAAGTGAAAGTGATCATACCAGCAAAACTAAAATCTTAAATAAATCACGTCAGCTGATTTTTATCGTAATGCGGTGGCGGAAATTGTCACAAATGGATAAATTTTGTAATCAGTCGTCTAATACTAGGACAATGATATTATTGATAATTTGGCCCAAGCTTTAAACGTGAACGATTTATTTCCGTGAATGATCGCAAAGCTTTCAGTTTTATAATCGTTTTTTTTTTGTTCCGATCCTCGTATACGTTCATGAACCTCGGGTAACGAAATAACTGAAAGAATGCTATCTCAAATACAGGAGGCAGAGATGGAATTTTCGCGTTGAGTTCAGGGCATGACACTTCGTGACAACGTGCGCAGCGGTGAAATTCGTAAAACCGTGAATGTCGAGCCATGTGACCAGAATGTCCCAGGAAGGATTAGAGGCAAGTCCTGCTGGTTACTCCCACAACCGAGAGGTCGACAAGGGACCAGGTGGAGCAATTACATTTCCACACTAGGTTGGTCTCGTCCTGGTGTCGAGCCAGCAGCACTGTCAGCGGTTGCTGAAAACCCTGAGTTATTTCGAGTCCTGGGGCTGCTCCCCCATGACCCTCCCCAGAGCGGGAATGAAATGAGGAAAAGCGGGAATGAAAACGAATGAATGGTTAAAATCTATCCTGGAAATGACTACAATGCAAAAAGACTAACGTCATTTGTACGGACAGAATATCATTTCTGGTTGTTAAGCATTTGGTAATAAAGTTTTCATAAAAACTGAAAAGACTTCACAAAACTCTTTAGCAACAACACAAAAGACTTTTCACACAACTCTTTAGCAACAGCTGCACGAAACGTGTACGACTGTCTTGCAAAATAACTAGTTACTACTTGCCTGTGTTCGAAACGGGATTCTTTGCTTGTGTGACAGGCCCAAAACTCCGTTACATCGACATCAGAATCTATGCGCTGGTAAAGTATCAAAAACCGATCCCTGGATACACTGCGTTCGTGACCAGTAGCAAGATTAATTCGTATGACAACTGTTTCATCTGAATAAAGAAATTTACAGTCTACAGCAGAGACCACAAAAGAAAGGGCTTTTCAGAGTCGATTCTAGAACTGAAAAATCTTACTAACATTCCAAGAAAGAAAGTGAAGATACCAAGCTTATCACCACACAAGAAAATCACCACATCAGTTAACAAACATGAAAACTGCCAGTCACAATATTTTGTCACTGTATCAGGCGTCCACTCGAACAGTATTATTCACGACCACTATCTCTGTTTAACGCCGCTATAATTAGGTTAAAAATTTACGCGACTGTCGTTACAGTCGCTTTAGTTTTTAGCAATAAATGAGCAATACTTTGCTTTACCACTTCCACAACGCGAAGCAGACTTTTGTGAAATTCCATTAGATTGCGTTTGATATCAGACAGATTTTGAATGCAGGAGATTAAGTACGAGTACCTTCAGAGCTGTTGAACCGTAAACTCGTTAACTGAAATTTTCGGAATTACTGTGTTTTTCTCAAACTGATTCAACAAAGATCACTAACTTTTCTAACATTTGTGAACAAAAGGAAGTTAATTATTGCAGAAGTGCATATTTTCATGGGTGTTGCACTGTGCGCTAGGAGCAAATGATAATCACAAAAGCTTTTTGTTTCACAAATTTCCAAACCGCGTACGCTTTCATATCAAGCGATTAGTTTCACAACTAAAATTTCGTTTTCTATAACATTTTTCTTTTTATCAACTTAAGGTGGACTGAGAAAAAAATCAACATTGTTTTTAGGATATGCTGAAGCGCAAACTGTCCTCAATCGGCTTTTAAGTTCAGAAACTCATCGATTTTACACATTTCGCCTACCAATGAATAATGAACATTTAAACTAAACTTATCGAAACGCAATACTATACGGGACTGACGCTTTGTGGTGCCGCAACCGCAAGAACAGTGCTGACACCTGGCGGTAAACATATTAAGAGACGGTACTTGTTTTCTATTCCGTGTCCCACTAAAAGCTGCCCGTTAGCGATTGACACCCTTCATTGCTGCGTCTCACCCAGTCCCCTCTTGTGCTTAATTCAAATCAATGACACACGAGCAATCTTCACTGAATTTTTCGGTAGAAACTGACGGGACCAATCGCCTTGCATTGCCAGGAGTCAAGAACGCATAGACCTGCCGAAGACTTTTCCAACACTGAGCCGTAATATTGTGACATCAACCTCGGGCTGACATCACCTTTTACCCTAATGCTCGGGCGGGTCTCAGCAACTCGCGACTGTCAGCCATTCAATCCTGATTTACGAGTATGCAAGCTGCTGTAAAATCAGAACACAAGTAAACAACGAACACAAACAGACTTGCCACACACTTACCAGGAGCAACTTTCCCAGCGCTCGGCTTCACGTGGTACCTTTCAGGGGCGTTCGTCTTCACTTTAAAAGCAACGTAATCAATGGACTCGCTGTTAGGATTGGTCAACGTAATATGGGCTTGGTAACGACCAGAAAAAGCATCTTTAACATTGTGCTTAAATGGAACTTCCGCAACGGGGCTGTTGATACGAAAAGCGTCCAAGAAATGTTTGCAACTGACATTCAAAACCAAAATGGAAAATGGCACCTACCTCATAACCAGCATCTGACCAAGCTTGAGTTCATTTGATGTCGATCTGGGAGCAGCAAGCGTTTTTTGAACATTTTTTTCTGTCACTGCAACGTCCGCAGAGGAACCTGCCGCGTAAATATATTTTTATCAACAATTCTAAAATTTGCTGTTTGTTTAGATGAAATGTGTTCAAATTTTTTGCAAGGATTGTTCGTGAAACAAACTGACTCTTTGTTTCGGACCATACAAAGAATCAACATAGCAGAGCTTGTCATTAATTCCAACCAATGCAAAAACTCACCCGTATCAGTGACACTGCATACTATAGCAGTCGATTCGGATTTGATGTGATTCAAGCACTCGCTTGGGTGTGTTGTTTTCAGCGGAATGGGTTGTATTGCTGTCTGCAGTTTGTTTCAAATCGCAAGGAGTTTGATTAGAATAGAGCTTGTCAGTGACCGGGATTTCTGTATTGAACATTTTTTCGCGTGACATTTGATTTCCACGTTTTGCTATCGGAGGAACTTCTACAACTTCCGATGTAGAGGTAATCTCAAGGTTATTGACCACAAACTCTTTATCTTCTTCTTCTGAGCTTGCATCAACATCGTCGCCTTACAATCAGAAAGAAAAACATTTCACAGCATGAACAAAATTTTGCGAGAGCGTTAGGTATTACCTGAGACGATAGGTACATGAGACATATGTTCTTAAAAAAAGTATTTTATGCCCACCATCCTATTCCTTATTTCTGCAGTAAATCTTAAAAAATAAACTACCGGTTCCTTTACCGTAATGATCTTGTTTTGACCCAAATGATTCAGCCAAATTAACTACCAATCACGCAGTAGCTAATCTATGCAAAAAAATAATTTAACCCACCTTGGGTAAAATATGTACTATTGGCCGCAGGTTTGTTCTGTTTCATAACATATGCGCTGTCAGAAAAAGGAGGATATGTGTATTTCCAGCAGTCCTGAAAAATATATCAAGAACAGTAGATTGCCAGCATTAGAAGTAAAGGCGAACTTTGTCCAAACATTTTTACTAAACGCTTGAGATTCTTCCGTATTTAGCCCAGTTCAGAAAAAATATCGCTAGGTAGTATGTTTTCCAAACAACTAAAATACAATGCTGGTATTGTATGTCACTCAACTGACCACCGGAATTTTATTCCATTGGGAAAAACAATTAAAAAAAAACACTTTTTTCGCAAGATATGAACGTAACAGTGATGGAGGTAATTATCTTTTTTTTTCCTACTCATTACAGCTAAGTTCTTTTCAGATCGCTACATCACTACAGACCCGCTTTGATAATAATCTCACTAGAAAGTAGGATGTTGTGGTAG
>JGI24159J19872_10010356_pt1 | contig 12226 bp, 5 predicted proteins | sample Ectturendosymbi4_FD_19872 | JGI IMG/M metagenome (IMG submission 19872)
AGATCAGTACTCATACAACGACTAGGCTGCCTCGTTGGTAGCGTTTGGGGAAACCCGCATCTCTGCATGCAACGACAGCATTCCTAGCAAGCAACCTCTACGCTGGGCAACACCCCAAACCTTAACATATCGGTTCCTACACCAAAGGAAACCCCTATACTACATGGAATTCTATTAGAATAAGACTTGATAAACGTCGAGGTGCTGAATTGAGATGGTTAGATTCGGAGACCGAAGTGATCGAAAAACAACATTTCACTTCGCCAACTTCACCAATAAAATTCATAGATCTTCCACATTTAAATTCTTGTCAGGAAAAACTGTATGTTGTAGGCGTACAAATGGCTAAGTAAGGTTAGTTTGTTGTAAGAGTTTGCTTGAAACTCGTGAAAAAAGACGATTGTACGATATCATCAAATCATTTGTTCCACAATTGTCTGTGACTGACTCCCCAGGTATGGTTTTAAACTTCAACTTGTCTTATTGCAAAAGATGCCTGTAGTTTTTTGTTACGAGAAGTTGATGGAAGAAATATCAGGAAATGGAAGATATCAAGCTGTTCTGCTGGCTTTGGCGTTGCTGACGTTTTTACCTGGAGCGTTCCTGAACACGGGATCTGTGTTTCTAGGTAAAACATGTGTCACAATTTGATGAGAATCTACCCAGTCAGTGTCGAAACGTGTTTGTTATCATACGAAATGTCTTACCATATTTTTGTCAAAGGCCGTATTCCTTGCCTGCTATTCAAAGAGACCAAGCACGTAAAACGCTACCATCATGGTGACTTTGCTGTCGTAAAAATCTGTGGTGAATTCCTTACGCTGTATCATTTTTGTTACTCTTTATATTTTGATTAAGAGAGCAGCAAATTCTTAACTACGTTTCATCTATTAAGAATGTTGTGATATTTTAATTATAGTAAATCGATGTATCCAAGATTTGTACCAAGTTTTCCAAAAAATTTTGTTTTACTGAAAAATTTACTTCAAGCATTTTGCTTCTGCGTTTAATTGTCGTTAAAATTTTCGTGAAGCAGAACTTTAACTCATCGCTGCAAGGATGGTCGGATCGAATACAGTTGACTTGAGTATAACCAATCAATAAATAACAGCTGGCATTCAGCCTCTGATGAGTAAAAAGTTAAGTCTCGATGAAGTTTTAGAAAAAGTTGGCCATTGTCATGGAATACGTAGAAATGACAACTGCGTTTGATTTCATATCGCCTGAAGTTGCAAACACCACACAAAAACGTACATCTTTCATATTTACCAGAAAAAGCATTTCATTGCTTTGTTTAGCTGGACTGCCAAAGTCAAGGTGCAAAGTTGAGTTTTTATCCCATGAAACGCATGAAAGTGAAAACGACATCAAGAAGACCTTCATACCTTGGAACTCTGCAACGAAGGTACATTTATTATACCTGAGAATGAATGAATGTTTTTGCTAGCAAACTTTATGTTGTCCGGCCCGGGATACGTGAGTCCAAATGTGTTCAGGACCACTCTGAATTGATTTTTTGAATTCCTTCCACTCCAAATCAAGTTTGCGAATCTGCAATAAGTTTGATATATTTTTGTCTTTTTGACTGAATAACCTCAAACAATTTTAAGCACTGTAAACAAAACAGATGTTTTTCTCGTACGATTGCTCCGGATGAAGCAGAAACGCCGTTTATGTTGCAATTTTGGTGTGACGTCGACAATCAAATGGTATAAACATTGATCGGCAAAACTGACCGCATCGGATCGGGAGTAAGCAGCTAAGTTTACTTGGAAAGAACCGGAATTGTTATGGTTCTTAAATGAACGTTGAAAGCTGCAGACTGGAATAATAGCAATTTGTTAACGCATTACAGGATTTCTCTTTTTTCGTCTTGATATGCATTGAAATAGACTAAACCCCCTCAAAATGCAAAAAACACTCAAAAGTTTTTTTAACGATGGTTCCAATCTTTATAGGAAGTTAATAGCGGATAAGTACAAGGGTAAGCTCATAGTATACGTAAAGGAAACGACTGCAAAAACTCTTGCGATTAAGAATCATCTTTTTTAGTTAGTATGAAACGACATGTTCAAAGCATTTCTTGTTTTAACAGTGAAGCTGCTTGCATGTGGGCGCAATTCAGCATATAAGATAAATTCGAAGAGGTTGCATATGAACTGATACAAAAGTTAAAGACTGTCTGTTAACGATGCTGAAAACCCTAAACCTTTCGTAGTACTTTGAGGAACGGAGTGGTGTTGGCTTTTAGCTTTTAGTGGAAGCGCATCACATCTGTTTGAATCCATCTTTTTCAGGACTACGATCGTTGTCTTTGGTACAACTACAACCTCAGTCAATGCCAGACCAACCGCACATTGTCGTGTGCTGTGGCTGCGTCAAGGTCACTCAAAAAAACTCTGTTTGCAGAAAAATGCAACAAGTATTTCTTTGAAAAAGAACCATTCGAGAACACAGTTGTTATGGAGGTAAGCCCAAATGAGATTTCATGCTTGTCTTTAGGATTAATAAGGTATGGAGATTGAAATGTTTAAGAAATATAATTTCAAGACGACTCTCTTTACAATCAACACTGATTACAGCAAATGCAAATAATGTACACTTTATCGATTTGACAAAAGAAAGTTTGGGAAATTTCATTGAAATTCATTGTCTCATAATGTGATAATTGTGAGAAGCTATGCGTTCATCATCAGCGCTGAAATAAACTTGCCTTGTTCTCTAGTGTAGTTAATCAAACGCACACGTGGAAACAGTAATCCAACATTCAAATCAATCACAATTGGCCCTGTAGCGATGGGAACAATACAAAACGCGCTGTAGTAAAGAAACAAAAGAAAACAGCATTTTGCGCTTTTGGCAATTATCGCTATACTTATCCGCGATGAGCTATTGTGCGAAGGATCGCGCACAGCAAAGCGCGCATTTTCCCCGAGCCGAAACCAACGTTTTTTTACTTACTTTTGGTACGTTTTGCGTATTTCGCAGTTCAGATAAGTTTTGTTGAGAGTAATTGCGTCTTCACTGGACTGTGTCAATCTTTTTTTGGCTGCAACAGTGGAATCTGGTGTGCGAACAACTGACTTTGGGTTCTCTCTCAACATCAGCATTCTTCCTCGGGCTGCTTGTTGGAGCGTTTGTCGGAGGAGCACTTTCAGACAGGTACAGTGGACAAATGCTAAAATCGTCGTCTCGCTCCAACTTGCAAACACCGGACTTGCCAGAAACCTTCCGGCTAAATATTGCGGTGGATCCAAAAATATTTGCACTTATTTTTTGGTATATTGAACAATAACTTATTTAAACGCATTTCCACCATTCATTTCCTTGTTTGCTCTTTTCCACAATGTTGTGCATCTCCGGTAAAATGTTTCTGCTTTTACTTCCACATACCTCAGAAAATATGACCAGGAATTTTAAAACAATGAAGTAAGTGAACTTTTACAACGGAAAAAATATTCTACTTGACAGATTTGGAAGGGTTGCGGTGATGAGAGCGTCAGCTTTTCTAACTGTTCTAAGCGGAATTGCCATCGCCTTTTCTCAAAACGTTTACGTTTTTGGTTTTCTACGTTTTCTCATGGCCGTTCTCTCGATGCCTCTGTACGGAGCGGCTGNTGTGTACGNTAAGAGATTCTTGGCGCATGAAAACGTTTTTGGTTGATCAACATTTTCTCACTGTTCAAACTCTAGACACAAACATGTTGCCTTCNGCTCTTGTTTCAGGATCAGAGATAGCGAAGCAATCGTGGAGGGTTTACGTTGGTACGTTGTCCAACTCGGCTTTCGGAATCGGATGCATTATTATGTCTGCCATGGCGCAACACTGGAGGAAATGGCGTCCGCTGCAGATTGCGTTTTCGATTGGACTAATTCCTTGCGTTTTTTCAACTTTATTAATGCCGAAATCACCAAGGTATTGCAAAACAGTTGAGTCTGGTACAGACACTTTTGGCTGTCACCAGTGATCTCACTAAATGGCTCCTTATCGGATGTTGTGACATGATATTTGAAAATGAGGTGATTGTTTTGCACCATTAGAAGGCTTTGGTAGACATAGATTCATGTGAGATGCGAAAGAGTTGTATTCATTTACCAATTAATTATTTTATGTGATATTTCGTTGACCGCTATTCGCGATAGTCTAAAACCTAAATTGAATGGCTTTTTGGGTATGGTCAAGTTAACGTTCCTGATCAAGGACTGGTAGAGCCGGGCGTGTCTATCTGACCACATTTGGTATGAAAGGAACAACTTGACAAGAAGCTGTAGCAAGCACCGAATTGATCTTTAGTTGATTTGCTTTCTGCTCATTACGATTTGTTTTTAAGCCATGTGATGTAAAAACGTGTGTATAATTCATAAATACTTTTTAAAACATGAGTTTTTATAAAACTATTTACCAAATTTGTTACTGCTCCATACACAGTGCTTTTTCAGAGTATAATGCCAGGCACAGTGGAATTTCGCTCTTATACTGTAAGCCATCTGAAAATGACTACCATTTTTCCTTAAAAACAACAAGCACACTAGCTACTAGCTAGGTAGACAGTAGCCTATTTTGTCTCTTGTGTCACAGATGTGTATGCGACATGAACTGAATGACAGCAGGAAGCCATTCGATGTGGGCTAAACGCTGGTAGCTGCAGGTCTACATGACCCGCTCAATAGCGTTGAGGTGAACTGCTCTTGCTTTTAGCTGTGAAGCCTTATGTCAACTCTCTGTTGACATTTATCAGAGCATTGTTTCTAGCGACACGTGCAAGAAATGTCATGTCCGCGTACTAAAGTTGAAAATTAAAATAAAAAACTACCTACATTTGTGGATAACCAATAAATAACCATTTTCCAAACCTTGTTGGAAGCATGCATGAAATTAATGAAATCGTGCAGGAGTTACCTCCAACCATTGAATGAACCACATAATGTTGAATTATGTGCTGAAACTGATCTTTTTTCACATGTTTTGATGTCTGAAAATTAAATCAGCCTCTTTGATCTATTTGCAGAAAACAACGCCGAAACAAGCGTTCAAATAAAACATAATTTAGAACAGTTAAACGTAAAGCAATAGCATCTGATATGACCAAGATAAGGTGATAAACGATCATAGAGTAGCCTACTAATTCGGAGAAATGTGGTACAACCTGATGATTATCAGTGCAATAAACAAACTTCATAAAACAAACATTCTACAGTGGAGTAGACGCACAAGTTTGTAACTATGTTGTACGTTCTAGGGCCTGGGTTCTTGAATTGAAGGGCGCGAAAAGTTCGCAGGGGGCGCGAGTACGGCAGTGACATATGTTTGAAAAGTATTAAATGCATTGTTTTTATCCTTTGTAAATTTATTATCATTTCACTTTCAACGCAACAACTAAAGCGGACAATACAAAATCTCGGAACGAACTGAAATGTAAAGTTGATTTGCGATGTGCGTTGTTCATTTCAACAATGCATCGAATTATACTAATAGTTTCCAAAAAACAGTGGCACCCTTCTCAAGCAGGATAATGGCAAATAAGTTGTTGTTGTGTTTTTTTTGTTTCATCTTGAGGTTAGATGAGGCGCGAGTACCAATGACTAATGGTAAAGGGGGCGCGATTTAAAATGTTTAAGAACCTCTGTTCTAAGAGATGCTTCCAACTAGAGTCCTATTTTATATCCTGTGCATACTAGGATGCTTACAGTTCATCCATAGTAAGCGGCCAAGTCTAATTCTTACCGGCGAAGGTTTATAGACCTTGGAAAAACTGAGTCAGTCTATAGTCAGTCTACCATCAAGACTACACCCTGCTGTGCGTTTCGTGTGAAGTAATCAGCCATTGCCGAGCTTAAACTTTCATTTCAACAAATGAAATGCTTGTCACGGACGTTGCAAAAGAATGTTTTTCGTAGCCAACCGTAGGACGCCCCGTTGGTCTCGAATGTCGTAGGTCTCGGTCTTCTCTTTGCCGCAAATGAGCGTCTTTGCCCCAAATGAGCTGTACCAGTTTCATCTATGTGATAACCCTCATGCACCACGTCACTCGTCCCTTTAGACAATACGCTAACACAAACTATACTAACAGAAGCGTACCTAACGCGACATGCCAAAATACCCCATATCCACAGTTTTTCACGACAAAATTCGGTAAAACAAATAAACCCAGTCCACTGTGTTAATTCAAACTTTTTTCAAACTTTCTTTTTGTTGAAAGCGTAGGTGCAATGGTGCTAATTAGAAGCAACCAGTTTTATAAGACCTTTGACTCTGGAAAAAATTTGACGTTCCTCTGCGACGCTCTTTCCGCTTATACAATGTACAATGATACAGTATACGAGTATATCCTTGTAAATTTTTCATTAAATGTGTGGGTCTCTTTTTGTGACCTTTTTTCAGCAACAAAAGATTAAGTTTTGCACCATATACAGTAGTCCATGGACTGTGTTAAGTCCAGTCGTGGAAAATTTCTGTGGTGCCTCTTTCGTTTGATATTCTTAAAATATGCTTATTTTGCATAATGCCTGCCAGCTTTCATGCCAGCGTCAGATCTGACCAGAGAGATTAAAATTCCTTGTGAAGGTGCTTTTTTATGAAGTGGCTGTTGTCCGCTTAATTCGGTCTTGTTTTTGCACAAGCCATATACTCCCTGGATGTAACACTGATATGCCGCAAGTTCACAGGATTTTTAAACCCCAGCCAACTTCTCGCTTTCAACCTGTCAGTTTCCGCATTTGATTGGACGAGTATGGTGACACACCTTCGATTGTCTAATACAGGGATCTGAAACACGCGCCCGCGGGCCACATGTGGCCCGTGACGGCATTTTGTGCGGCCCGCGATGCTTTTGGGGATTTTCAAATATTTAACATTAAAGTTATTTGGTTTATTCACCCGTGTTTGAAAATGCTAGTCAACAAGTTTCAAACTAACTAGAAATATTTTGCCTATAACCCACGATGCATTTCGCAAGAAATAAGATTTAAAAGCTATTTCTAGTAGGCCTGAGGTTCAGGTACAGCTATTGTTGCGTCAGCGTCATTGTTTAATGAACACGTAGTCTTAATGCCGCCCTCGAGTTACTTTGTAAGTCCTCATTTAGCCCTAGGAGAACTTTCAGTTTAAGACCCCTAGTCTAATGATTGTGAAACAACAGCTATAGAGCAGTGATACTCATCTATTTTTGCCGGGCAGCACTTTCTGCTCAACCAAAACCTAGCGGGGCCCTTTTCGAGTAATCTGGAAGCCGACTGTACGTCCCGAGTTGTAGTTTTTTTTAACGTTTGCCATATGATGAACTTGCGGTGCTCCTGGGTTAGTGCTGAGGATTGCTGAGCCACACCACGTGTGCAAACACTGCTCTGAGGCCTTAAACTAAGAGCTATTTGCCGGAAAAATTTGTAAAATTTCGTTTCGAAAGTCTTTTCCACAGTTATTTCAAAGTTTGCTTTTTTGCACTTTCAGATGGCTTTTTTCCCGTCATAGGACAAATGAAGCTGAAGTTGTTTTGACAACGATGGCGAAAAGAAACGGAACAAAACTTAGCCCTGCAACATTAGAGGAATTGTCATCTTTATCAGTTCATATGGTAATGGTATACAATGGATGGAGAAAAACATGAATATATTTAACGCTGCCTGCTATGCACGTCTTCGTTTATAAGTAAAACGTAATTAAGACGTTTAGACTGAGGCAAATTTTAACCGAAGAAGTTATTTAAATTCCCTTGTCTTTCCACGTTTTGGTCAAAACAGTTTTTACATAAAGCAGGTTTCCAGGAGCATGGTAAGTACAAAAAATTTGTCAAAGTGTCATTTGGTGTATGCTACTAAATTTATAAATTCTGCATGAAGCTTCAAATGAAACAAAGTCTAAAGCCTTCCATAACTTTGATATCATTTTTGCAGAGTCATCACAAAAGCACTGCCATAAAAGAGCTGCTGAAAAGGCCATGTAGTCGATATATTTTATTTTGTTCATGCTTTATTTGGGCAATCAACAGGTAAATTTCGTAGATTCTTCTTTTCCTCAAACTGTACAAAAACTTGGAAAAACACTTTTGTAATGTGCACTTTTGTATAAAAATATTTTTACCTAAGCACAATAAGAAATGAAAACCTAACCACATTAAAATCTATGATAATGATTTTTTTACAAAACCTCTGGGAAATTACATTCAGCAGTTAAGGAAACTTTTTAAAAGTGGGGAAGGCACAAGTGCACGTCAAAAATATAAGGCACGTCAAAAAGCTATGGAATATTTATGTAGTTTGAATTGGCAACTGTGACGTCACAAACATTGAAATATGACGTCATTAATTTTTGTCAGCATGTTTAAGCAATTTTTGCAATGTTTTATAAGTCCTCAACGATCCCTATTTACGCTACATCCTAGGCAGGCCCAAGCAGGGTGACCAGATTGTACACGGTGTATTCTGCCAAACATTTACGAAACCCTGCCAAATTCACTGCCAAATTACAAATATAATATATTACAAATAATATTGCCAAAATTCTGCCAAATTTATTTCATTAAACGATTTACTTTAACAATGGACCCAATACTAATTGTGTTGCTTAAACTTATTTAGGCAAAATTCGAAATTTAAAAGTGGGGTCCAGGGCCCCCACCAGAAAGTGGGGGCCTAGGCCCANGCGGCCCCCGGTTCCTCCACCCCTAGATGCGCTCAAATACAGAGTAGAACAATTAAAGTTTTTAATGTGCTTTTGTTTATATCTTAAACATGAGTTATGATTATAACGCGTTGTACTGCAAATTTATGTCTTAGTTTTTCTTGAAGTACTTGTCAAACCATTAATTTTTTAAATCATTGAATTTTTGCTAGCTAATGAAAAGTTTAAAACTTCTTTGAGTTGAATGAATAGCTTGAAACTCAAAAATATTTTATTTTGCATTATTTATCTCAAATAAGTGTGTTTGATTCTCGAAATGATTCTATTTAATTACTATCACAGTGGCTTTGCAATTTGTATAGTATATTGACAACGACAAGGGGATGAAACTGTGCTGTAACAAGAAGGTGGAATAAACATTAAACAGCACGTATGAGTGTCTTCTTTCGTTTTGTTGTCAATGAAATGTTCATGTTTGTATTAATACTTTAGAAAGAATAAAAACTTCCTGTGAAAGTAAGCTTCAAACTGTTGCAAGCAATATGTGACCCTTTTACTCAATCCGATTGCAAAGTAACAGCATAAGTTCACCGTAGAAAGATGGCAATTAATCACTTGAAAATAGTGTAAAAGAACAGTGTAAACAATGACAAATAAGCCGAAAATGTTTGCCCTTTCCTTTGTCCTTATTTTCAGTAGTTCACTAATCAAAGACATAGCAGCATTTGGGTCATGATAAGCACCACCGTTTGCGCAGGCACGCCGTTTCAAAAACGAGCGGTCCAGGCTATCTCTCTTTTTCATTTTACAGCATGGTCTTCTATGGTCTAGCACTGAACAGCGGAGGACTAGGAGGAAACGTTTACCTTAACCACGCTATTGGTGGAATTATGGAATGCATGGCTTGCATAACGGTTATACCGATAATGAGCAGAGTGGGTCGCAAATCAGCAACTGTGGCATTTCTAACCACATCCAGCATTTCCTGTCTGCTGTCGACAATCTGCATTTACTTGGGAGCGGAAGGAACAGGTATCTTTGTAGCATTGTAGCAAGGAAGTAAGCTTCAGTATGGGATACATCAGTGTGACATCAAAATGCGCTTTGTTCGAGTGTGCAAAGTAGAAAATAAAATATATCAAGGCTTTGTTTAATGCGGCTTGCCTGTAGGTCATGTCAAAAAGTTTCTATCAAATAGTTATTTACTGTGTGCTTGGAAAATTGCTTTATATTTTGCGACCAAGCAAGCCGGTTTTCGAAGTAATTATGCTGTGGCAGTGCCAAACGTAACAAATTATTTTCGCTGTTAGATTTTTGAGGAATTCAACATAAGCCCTTACAGCCTATTGGTGAGACGGCATAATTGCATCACAAATCGCTTTTTGCCAGGATTGGAAGAGGTCAAACATGGCATTTTAAACATCTTATTCTTTTTAACCCAGTTGAAAAGACTATATCAAATCAAGGGGACAATCTGTTTAAGAAGGCCATCAACGTCGATCAGCTATGTCCAACCCAAATGGCTTACTGGGCCAAAAATCGTGTCGCTATCTTAACCAGGGCCGCACATTTGATGACATATTAATGAGGGCCGCACATTGAATGACTTACTTGAATCTGAGCAAACCAAATGCACCTGTAGCTAATACACTGAAAGCGTTCGAACCCTAATTGCAATGTTAACAGGCGTGATAAAGTGGCACTGAGGAGACACCTGCATCAAACGTGTCAAATTGAAGGTTATCAAAATAAGGAAAGGTTGTCAGTATGTAGGATACTGTGGTCGTGGTCCCTCACCGATCCGATATGACACAGCACCCCTCTTTGTTTACACTGATCAAATATTGCGCCATTGCGTATTCATTTGCTCTAATGTTCACTATTTGTTGGTTGGCTTAGTGCAATGGCTCCTTGTAGTGCTTCTGCTTGTTGGCTGCGTCATATGAAACAATTACCCATTGTCCCATTACTGCTACTACAGCGAAAACCTAAACTGGGCCGCACAAAACCTTCGCCTGGGCCGCGGGTTGGACATAGCTGGTCTTGATGGAAGTCCTTGTGGTTTGTGGGCCACATCAATTCTGTGACCTTGTCAAATAAACTGAAACCCTTAACAAACACATTGTACCAATGACTCCGATGACACTGCTTTTTGACGCTTTCACAAAAATGAAAAATATAACTTTTGCCCTAGCGGACAAGGATCGGAGAAAGACCTCTGCAGACAGCGTATCATCCTTGTTCCGAGAGCTCTCGGATGACATAGCGGACGCGGAGGAGTGGTGGAGTGGCAGCTGTTCAAAGCAGCTGTAGCTTCATCTGCTGCGTTGGTATGGTATGTGGACGGAAACAACTCGGTGTGGAGAATGTTGAGAATAAAGTAAAACCGTGTTGGAACCAAGAGCTGAAAGATGCTATTCAACCAAAGAAAGTAGCCTGCAAGGCATGGCTTCAGAACAAAGCCGAATCTTCTTTGCATTCACAGTACGCTGAGGCGCGTATGTCCGCGTGGAAAAAGTCCAAAATGCCATCTTGGGAGAATTTCGGACATGAACTGGATTCCAATTCCTGGCAAGACAACAAAGTGCTTTTTGGCAAATCATTCGGCGTCTTCGCGGTAAAAGATCTCAAACTGCTAGAGCTAGACCCATCAAGACAAAAATGGTGTCTTATTAACCAATGAGAAAGGCATCCTTAGCAGATGGAAAGAGCATTCCAAAGGTCTTTTAAACCAGTCACTATCACACCACCGGACACACACAAAGTACCAAAGTACATTTGGGGGAGGAAAACAAACCCAAAAGTACCTGCAGCAGAAGTCTTCTTAGCCCAGTGGTTCTTAAACTTTACAAACACACCGAACCCTNACGTAGTTTTCCAAGCTTTTGTCGAACCCCATTTTTCCCAATGTAACAGAAACTAAAAATAGGTTGCATGTTTCAGATGATCTTCGTCGAACCCCTGAAACGGCTCGGTCGAACCCAGTTTAAGAACCACTGTCCTAGCCGAAGTCTTCCTAGAAGGCTGCAGGTTGCGATGAAATCGGACTTGAAATGCCCAAAGCCTTGAATCGAGGAGTTCTTGGGCTAACTCGTGTGTGTCAAGTGGCCAGGGCGACTGGCCACTTGACAGATTGGCAAACTGGTGTGATCCTCTCCATACACAAAAAAGGAAACATGAGTGAATGCACTAACTGCTGGGTACCTCTTTCCTTAGCCTCCCTAGAAAAGTGTATAGCAAAGTGCCTGGAGCAAAGATGTCGTGAAATAATTGAACCAAAGTTGGAGGACACCCAGTGCGATTTTCGTCTCGACCGTAGCGCTACAGACCAAATTTTCATTCTCCAACAACTTTTCGAGAAATCTTGGGAGTATGCCAAGATGTTTTGTCGACCTCGATAAAGCATTCAACTGGGTCCCTCGGGAAAAGCTGCGGGAGTTCGGTTTTGACGGCCGCCTGTGCGGTCTGTTACTGGTTGTCAACGTAACTGGTTGTTACGCATGTTACTGGTTGCCTTTCAACTTTTCACCCGTAAGCTTTGCTTGCAATTTTCAGGACTGAGCATGCGTAATTTTACGTGAAATCGATTTCCTGTTAAAAATTTGCTGA
>JGI24159J19872_10010357_pt1 | contig 12226 bp, 5 predicted proteins | sample Ectturendosymbi4_FD_19872 | JGI IMG/M metagenome (IMG submission 19872)
ACTGTTGCTAAGATCAAAACTCAAGATTACAAAATTTGAGCACAATTGCAACTCCTCTACTAAACACAGCTACAACACTGTTCAACGAACACAGATCGCAACGGCCATTCGGCACTTCTGATTGACAAAACATACTCTCCGCGTTTAGCGTGGTTTCTATCTCAGACGATCACGTGGATTGCAACAGACCGTAACGTGCAGCGGAAAAAGTCAAGCATGCCAACTCTAGTTAGTTCCGGCTGTACAATGAAAACGTTTACACTACAGACGCAGTACAATAAACTATGAGAGGCGGTGAGAGGCGGTAATACACTGATACACTGCGTGCATGAGTGGCGGTGATACAATGCGTGCACCCGCTATATAGCAGGCACAGTTTGGTATGAAGAACAAGCATTAGACATTTTTCTCATTGTTAGCTTTCTGTTCAGCCAGTTAACAGCTCAAAAACCAAAGAAACGTGACCAGTTCATTATCTTTGGTGTTCAACAATGTGAGATCAGCGATTAGTTTAAATCAATTTGACTTTGTATGGCCAGTTGCGTTGTTCAGAAAATATTTTTAAGGCACGGTGTCATGCTTTTCCTTTCCTTAGTTTTTTGAAGACTGTCAAACGTATATTTAAGATAGTAAAATTAATTTGTGGGTATTTTAAAGACTTGACCATCACATTCTTATTCTGCATGTATGTGAACCAACTTTGATAAAAAAACAGCGAAATTTTGATTAATATGAAAACTAAATTTGTTACGGTACGGAAAACAAGAAAAAATAAGGACGCAAACCACATGCACAAGGACGTTTCTTAGAAATAGGGACAATAATATTTTCTAAGACGTAGCACTTCAAAATAAGACAAATCTTAGAAATAAGACGGTGTGGTAGCCTTGCCTATAGCGCCATCGTGGATAGTTCCGTGATAGCTTCATTTTTTCTTGAGAAACAGTGCATTTTGCAGCATTATCGTTGACTAACAAGCTAAGTTTGTGCTTGTTTACGCCAATGGTTTGGTTAAGGTGTGAGAAAACCGTGCAGTTGCAGCTATACCCGTACACTACGTTTTTTCATACTCCGCATTTGCGCATATCCTGACTCACTCGGTAAATTTGGCTTTCGGGCCTAAATCGGGCTTCAAAAATAAACTTCGGACTCGGGCCGGGTTCGGACTCGGGCCGGGTTCGGACTCGGGCCGTGTTCAGGCTTCAAAATGAAGCCCATTTACAACTCTGGTTTTGACTGGGATTCTTAAGATCTGATGAATAAAATTTACATTTTCGTGGAAGTACACATCTTAGGAAAGCTTATTGTTTAAACGTTTAGCTCTAATTCCACGAAAAATCACCATATCCCCAGGTAGAGTAATACAACAAATAGCTCTTAGGATCGCTGTGCAACCAACAACACAGCGTATATCCACCGGCCAATGTTCAAAAGACGATTGTAACTTTGTGTTGATGCTCTGAAGGTTCTTTGCTTTCTTCGAGAAGTGATTACATTAGGGATGATTTTTGTTTTTGAAAAATTTATTCCAGGGAAAAAACATTCTCAAATCAACTTCTCTTGTAGTTTTCAGAAAGACCCATTGAAAGTTACTTCATTGTTACTTACTTGCAATAATATCTAAAACAGCAAGCTTTTCTTTCTGCTTTGCATCAGCTTCATCTCGTAACAATGCAAACGAATCCGGAGACTGTCACTCACGGGTTTGTCTTGGAAGTCGACTTTGCGAATGCAACAAGTATAGTTAACGCAACACAGGAAAACGGATACTACGGTCTGGTGAAAATGATTTGCCTTCCAGCCGCTACCATCTTATTGATCATAATAACATGGATGGCCGTATCTTTCATCATTTATGAATTCAAAAATCGTCGGGAACAACATCAAGAAAATAAAGTCGTTTCAGCAATATCTTGGTGGTGGACGATCCTATTGCTGTTGTCAGTGCTGCCACGCTTGGCCGCCACTCTGAGTCTAGCATTTGTTGGCTACACAGAGACTCCAGAGGCCAGTTTCCTCTGTGAAGTGATTATGGATATTTCGATTGCTGCGTACGGTTTGGGTGTTTTTACAACATACCTGTGCCTCTGGCTTCGCCAGCGAGCTTTATACTCTCAACCTTTACTTCAGGAAATGTACACTGCGCTTGTGAGATGTTTGTCTTGGGGCCTGATGACATGTTTGACTGTAGCCGACGTGGCAGCTGTTGTCATTTATTTGTTACCCAAGGCATACGCAGGTTCTAGATACGGCTGCATAAACATAGAGAAGAGCCTCTATAATGTACCGCACTATGTTACGATTGGCACACAAATTACAGGACAATTGTCCCTTCTGGCACTTTTTCTCTATCCCCTGTGGGAACACAAAAGAGTTCAGGAAACGTTTCGCTTGTCTAAAAGAAAGCATAAAAATGGTCTTGTCAGCGATTCACCAAACGTAGTTCTCCAAACAATGATAAAGTGTTTCAGATGCACGTTTGCTTGCATTCTTTCTGACTTAACTGCCATGATAACCGCGGCTTTTATTATTCCTCTTGCTCTTCCTCGATTCTTGACAAACGTTGTATATGACTTTAACCTAACTTTGAACATGATAGTCACATTAGTTACTTTTCACAACCACAGAAAAATTTTAACAACGATGTTTTGTCAGTTTTCAAAGAAGAAACATTAATTTCTCAAGCAAAAAAGCTTTTTCAAAGAGTTTGTTTTTTCATACGTTGTTAAGCATTGTTTCATATGATTTTACGATTCATATTCAACCTGAAACTCTGGACTGTTTAAGCTTATCTTCACATATTAAATCGATGGTATGAAAGTTGCGACGTGGCTTAGGCTTGACAGTGTACTTTTTCTAGAAAAACTTCTAATCTGTACTTCTTGCGTTTGAAAGATCTGTTCTTTGCGTGTTTGGAGGAGCAAGAAACTGTCTGTGCCAGTATCTCATCCTTTTTTTCGAATCATCTACGTTGTGGGTACCGCCATGGCAACATATAAAAGTTTTAATATTTTCCTTTTCATTTTTTTGTGTTGGAATGTACGAAAACTGCTATAAAATTTTTGAGCTTATTTACTAGAAAGAGCAATCTGTTTTGATTGACAAGGGTGATTTGGAAAAAAGTCTGTGAAAAGACTTAGTGAGAAATTAATTTACTTGTGAGATTACTTACTGAAAATTCTGATGAAGGAAACTGCACCTTAGGCTCTATTTAATTCAAGCAATCGTGCTTATTTCTACTATTTTATTATTTGACCGATAAATATTTGTTTCATAGATATTCTGTTTAACAAAAGCCTTCTCATCATTGACGGTTCTTTCGTGTTGTAATGATTAGATATTGAATCATTTATGTTCCACAATATGTTCTTGTATTACCAAAACCTGCTCAGATGTTTTAAATGAACAACACGTCTTTACTATTGCATCAGAAGAGGACCATTTTTGCCATGTACTTGTGGCCATATTTTAATTAAACCTTTACTTATTCATTTTTGTTGCGCTAGTCTGCGGCTTTGGTCTTTTTCCGGTCTTGATAAGTGGATCGTGGACCTGTTGGAGCTATTTTCCTTTTTTTTGGAAAATTAAAGCGTGAGTGACGTACTTAACAAGGCATTTACCAACAAACCTTTCAGGTCATCGGAATCACTCCTACAAAGTTTGCTAAATTTTGATTTCTGCGCCCAAAATCGCTTATGTTTGCTTTCGTAAAGCTAAATAAAGGTTGCACCGGCCAGCAACAACGCAATTTTGCACTTGGACCTATTGCATCGGATTGGGCCGTTGAGCGTCTGATAAATGATGATTGAGAAAATATATAGAAGAAATCTCTAACACTTGCCCAAATGGTATTACGGCATTCCCAATTGGACACCTGCCAACCGGACCAATGCCAACGGACAACTACCAGCCGGATAATTGCCAACAACACCGCCGCCACCTAGGTCAACCCAGGCCCGTAGCAAGGTTTCAAGGTTTGGGGAGGGAAAAATACATTTTAAGGGGGCTAAATTTTGGTTTCTGTTGTATACAAAATTTTCTGGGCACAACAAAATGTGGGGGCACAAAAAATTTGAGGGGGCACTGCTACCAAATCACTCCCGAGGCTACGGGCCTGGGGCAACCGCCAACAGGACAACTGCCAAGGGTAACTGGCAACTATAGGACAACTTCCATCTGGGACAACTGTCAACTACAACAACTGCCAACCGGAACGTAGCCTCTGTGAAGCCTAGTTGTAAATGGTTTTTCTCTAGTCAGTACGCCCTTCCTTTCAGCGTGTATTCGCTGGGTAATAAATTCTTATCACAGTTACTTTATGTGAAGCAAAGTTTTTGAAGGATTTGAAGGTTGCAGAGGAACAGATACAAGCAGCGAAAAAATGTAAAACATTTCCAAATAATTAGGATTTTTTTTATCTCATTTTCTATTGCTTTTTTAATCAACAATATAACACAGCCAGAGATGGGCTCACAAAATCTTGGAAAGATACAAACTTGAAGTGTTCGTTTTTTTCAGTGCTGGCAGTGACGTCTTCACAAATCTTAGAATTGTTTATGTTTGCAACAGTACGGACAGTCTCTGGAGTAAATTTTCTGTACAGTGGTTTTTGCTTTGAAACTTGTTTCCGAATAAGATGTGCTTGAACATTTTACTTGACTGAATCACAATGCCATCTCATTGTAGAGAGACCTTCCGACCATCGCAAACTGTAGCAGAAGTACGTCTTCATATGGTCATCATGCGAGCTCACGAAACCAAAAAATGCTTTTCATTTTGCGATTTGCAAAGTACCATGTACTGCTTGCAGCAGTTATGAAATTGGCATTGATCTTTTTTAACAGAAGGGGATGTTCTGACTGGACATGCCGCTTTCTCGATGAAAAATTCGTTTCCACACAAATGATCTTTGATGCATAGGCGTATTCAGGGGGGCCCAGGGGCCATGCTCCCCTCAACATTTTTAGTACATTTAGTCATTTTGTGCTTTGAGAAGTAGCGTCCCTAACAAAAATAATGTTGCTCACCTAAAGTTAAACAGTTTGCCCCCGCCGAAACTTTTTGTTACCCCAAATTTTTGGGCTGGCCACGCCACTGCACTGATGAAACTTTTCCCACTGAAAACTGCTGTCGACCAAAGCACAACTACACAAAAGACGCTGAAAATCTAGAAGAGATTTTGGAATTCTCTAGTGCTTCAATATCACGCAGGAAAACCTTACCGTGTGCTTATACCGACGGTGAAGCTGTTCAGCAAACTGTTGAATATATAATGCTTGTATCTTTTCATGGTAATGCACGAACAGGCGTGAATTGGAAACACCAGTACGTCAGAGAATGGTATTTCAATAATGACAGCATAAAGGGAAGTTTAAACCAGTCCCGTCGCCATGCGGGAGCACTGCTTGGCTCAGACCCTCCAAATTTAATATGAAACACTATAAATATAATGATACACTATCACAATTGTTACATTATGATGTAACAACACATTGCTGCGAAATCAGTGGAGATTTTATCAAATTTTCGGAATGTCAAGTCCCCGTGCGCAAATGTAAAGCTCCCTGTTGAAAACTTTCTGGCGACGGTTCTGGTTTGAACCTCACGTCCTTTTGTGCGACGGCTTCGTTGCGTTCGATTCTTAGCAGTCTAAAAAAGTAACAAACACGCGAACATGAACCAAGCTGTTGCAACCATTTGGGTGCGTTCTCCTTGACGTGTTCTGCCCGTGTGTGTGAGATTTTTACAGCCGTGGTAAGCGAGTCACAACGTGGTCCTCAAGTTTTGCTTTAACGTCTTTATGCCTCCACACCTACTGCATGTGCAGTGTGTTTGTTGTTTTTCATTTTTGAGTACGGACAGGGGGTAACGATGTTAGATTTTTTAATAGTTTTCGGACACATGGTTTTTAGTAGTTTTCGGGCAGGTGCGGGTTTGGGACAGAAAAAGTGCGGGACGGACTCGGATAAGAATGGTTTGCTGGGTGGGAGTTGGCAAAATTTCTCAAATTGATGCGGGTGCGGGGCGGGTTTAAATCTTGCGGGGCGGGAGCGGACAAAAATTTTCAACCCGCCACGTCTCTGTTCCACACAAAACAGTGAGTAGGACAACGTAGAAAAAAAGCAAAAAGTGAGTAGGACGTTGCTAGGAATCATTAACCCAAGCTGTTTTGATATAATTGGATCTTTTTGCTGCTCATAAGTTGAAATAAAAGTTATTGGTTTGGTTGATACGTTCGTGTTGTATCCTTTTGTGGAAATGTTTTCAGTGGAGTCAGTACCAACTTCCATGCAGGTGCCCTCGCAGTTTTTTGCAGTTCAATTCCATACTTCTCTTCTAAATCTATAACGAAAAGGTGTTTGCGAAAAAACGACAGCACTGTCATTTCTTAAACTGTTTTCTCTCCAGACGATACCCTCTGAAATTATTGCTTTATAGTTTCATTCCAACTGTTTAACTAACAATTTTGTTATGAATACTTTCACTTTGGTCACATGCCTGCACAATCAATTACCCTTTAATTTTTCCCACCTATTTGCATTTTTGTGATTAGTATATAAAACCAACGTTGCTGAATTACCTCGCATATAACACTCTTACACACCCGAGTAGTTTTCAATTTGTACGTAAAAAGTGTTATTGGTCGTTGCACCCAGAACGAGAAAACACAAACTATATGTGACAAGGCAAATTTTATATCACTCGTGTAAAGGTAAAATTAATCGAACTTCAATTCTAGAACATACCGCTTATTACATTGTCAATTTCGAACTTCCCCGCAAAAAAAAACAGAATTTTGAATGGAATCGTGTGCTGGCAGAATTACGTACACTTACAAAAGTTTACAAGTTTGTCACAATATCTGAATTTCTTATGAGACTTTGCAAGGAATTTCATTTTAATAAGATGTTTTTGTCGAAGCATCCAGACTAAAGTAAAATAACTGTATCACTACGAAATAAATTTCTTGGTATTTTTGCTGACTAAAAAATCGAGATAAATGGACATGAAAAGGGTGGTTCAACGCCCTGCCTTACATTTTGAACATGAATTTTTAGATGATATTTTGAAATGGCTGTAGGCGTCACGAGAGGAGCTAATGAAAGGTATGTCTCCCGTTCACTGCACAGCGTTTATTGAGCTGAACCACATTTGCTTTATGGCAATCAATTATATGCCAAAAATGAAACAGAATTATAACCGGGGGTAATGACACCGCTTCAGCGGCAAACATTACCACTTTCGTTACTGAGTGGTTTGCCCGCGGCGATATCCACGGTTGCCGTTACCGGGTGGTTTTGGCAGGAAATTCAATTCCTAGAAGGTGGATACTGCTAGGTGTTTTCCACTTGTAGGCTAAAACGGTAAACATGGCAAATGTTTTGTTGTCTTTATACCAATCTATTGCCAACATATCAAATAATTTCAAAAACATGTTAGGCTTCATACTATTGCAACAAGCCTGGGCCTACCGAAGCCATTATATTGTCAAAAGTTTCATTTCATTGGAAGCGTTTTGTGAGAAAATAAAAGCAGCTAATACTAGCATTAAGTAATTAAACGTTATCAACATGCCTACATGTAGTTACATAAACGTTTGCAATAAATTTTTTCCTGCTGTCCAAGCATTTGGCAGCATATCAAAGCACATCCATTGCACTAAATCACAGCCACTGCTGCAGCATCCTGATCCCGCCAAGGTGGACCAACTCAAAAGAACCATGCTTTCAAACAGCCTCTGGACCACAGGGAGTTTGGATTCTCATTCAATTACGTAGTATCGATCAAACTCAGTCTAGTAGGACCACGTTTTTAGATCATTTTCAGGCGAAAAACATTACAACCAGTGCCCCAAAACACGATTTTTAGGAAAAGCATAAATTGACGTCCGCCGAGAACAGGTGAACGAATACCTTCGCTTCAACGTACATCTACGTCGGCCGAGAGCGAAAATTCACAGTGCATTACATCCTACAGCCGATTGCTGGTATGCTAAGTGAAGCGAAACTTTCCTAAAGATATATCGCTGACATAATTTGGATAATGGTATCGTAATTTCGTACCCTTTCAGTTCCTTGCGGTTAGTGGCGATTCTAGAATGAAAAAACTGTGGGGAACTACTGCGGGGCCAAGGAAAAAAGTCGGGTGGCCAACACAATCCAGCGTTTGTGTCCGAGGTCAAGGCGCTATGGATCTGTTTTAGGACCATTGTTGCTTCTATTCTATGTAAAAATTGCAGATGATGTTGTTGCGAACATTAAAGCATCGACCGTCCTTTCATCAGATGATACTACCTTGTTTTATTCAGCAAAGTGTCCTGTTCACTTGCCCAGCGTACTACCTCAAGACCTCTGCGCGTTACACCACTGGTCAGAGCTTTGGAATGCTACTTTCAGCCTCAAAACACTGCTTATCTGACCGCATCCAACCACAGGAACGGTCATCCACACAAACCTACAGTACCTATCTGAAACAGATACACATAAACACAAAACACTTGGGCTTACTGCTTTACCACACTCTCTCTTGGCACACTCGCATTGTACACTTACATCAGAAAGCGATGACCAAAATTACCCTCTTCGTTCATTCGTGAATTCGGTGCCTCGCCACGCACTCCATATGATTTACAAAGCAAACGCATTACTGTTTTTTTATTGTAGGTGCCATATCTATTATGCAGTAATTGCTTTGATAGTAATAAAACGAATATTAGATAAAACACAACTCTCCACCGGTAAAATAATATTAGATGTATTGAAACAAATTCTTCTAACGATATGCCTTCTAATCTAAACCTCGCTTATCTTTGAGAAACATCTTTGCTCCATTATTTTTCCAAATTCATTTTTGATAAGGTGCCCTGTCTCTTTCCTTCCAGATTTTCCAAAGCGTTCAAAAATTTCGTTCCTTATGCTTAACACCACAACCAAAATAATCAGANTCCAACTTTTTAAAAATCCTTGACCTATAAATTTTTTGTCACCATTGTGGAGATTGGCTATTTGACCTTGTGAAGTAAAGATAATTTACACGTGCATTTTACATTTTGATGACACTGATTGGAAACATTTGAATCGGAAGATTTTTAAACGAATGCTCGATTTTCCGAAAAGTGTTTCGATATAGAAGCAATGTTTTCAGCTTATCACGGCCGTTATACCTTTGTTGTATACGTCCTTTGCGCAAATACTGAAGCAATGAAAATTATGTTTGTGGTGTAACAATGAGAAGTAGATAGGGAACGCGATGAAAAACAGACAGGGTAACAACACTATCTCTCCATCACTGATTTGTGCATGGCGCTTTTTGCACTCCATAACAGACAAAATTTAGTCGTGGTTAAACCTATAGTTCAGAAAAAATTTTGAGATTTCTCGAACAAGACAGTACTGTGTGGGATTAATGCTCCTGAAGAAATTCTGTTGCATTAATTTTTATGCGTTTTTCATTCCAGCATGTGGCTACTAGTTGTTGCGAGTTAGGATCTGATAACAAAACCTTGGTTCCAAAAGTTTCAAAGTGTAAACACAGAGAACATCTCACGTTGGAATATTATAAAACATTTGCATTTCAACATCCTTCCACTCGAGATTTCATCCTGCATTGCCTTTGAAAACAACCTAAACCAAAACATGCATCGACTTATGTGGTACTGTATCGAAGCCCACAGAAAACAATTGCTAGTAAAACATGATATGCGACAAACTGGTCAAATAGAAAATATTAAATTTGTAAATTACGTTAGCAGCAGTACTTTAATCTGTGACGTTGCCTATAGCATAGACTGCTTTGCCAAACAATACCAGCATGTTGGAACAATGATTCGAATGAAATTGTTTGAAGATGTAGCTCTACAAACGCATTATTCTCAAGATTTGCGAAAACACTAAATTGAATTAAATTCTTACTTTATTTAATCAACCAATTTTTGTTTTTAAAAACAACGTAAACAAAAACTAACAAGATTTGGTGACAAGAGGTGCAACGTACGAAAGTTATATCGAAGAAAATCTATTTTTAAATTTAAATTCTTGCTTTATTTAATAAACCAATTTTTGTTTTCAAAAACAACGCAAACAAAAACTAACATGGTGTGGTGTCAGGAGGTACAACGTAAGAAAGATATATCGAAGGAAAACTATTTTTAAATGGAGTGAAATACAATCCATCGCAATACCTCAGTTCCCACAAAATTGTGACAAAGAGAAATACATCTAACGCAGTGGCAATAAAATTCCCATTTCATCAAGCAGTGGATAACCTCAGTTTAACATTACTTGCTTTTCCACCTCAAAAGAGACGTAAAAATTTATTTGTAGCTATCGAAGCTCAGCAAGATAAACCTTACGTTGAGAGTAACGTTAGTGTCATATAACACATTGGCTGCAAATCGAGGAACGTCAGGTGGGATTACAAAAGCAGCAGTTACCAACGTAATACGATCCGATATTACACAAGCAACCGTGCAGCACAACGTTCGTTTCATTGCACAGAGAACAATGTCTTGAAAACCAGAGCCAGAACCTACGCAAACCCTTCGATTGGACCCTTGAAAAGCGGTTTTCTGAAATGTTTTATGCACAGAAAGTGGGTAAAGGAAAAGTAACATCAGGAGTATCTGCCCAAACACCTGTACCGCAGGAAAGACGTAATTTGGTGCGCTATATTTACCGCCACTAATATCCATGCACCCGTATTTCGATCCAGAGTAAAGCATGGCAGAACGTAGAAGCCAACGCTCAAGCCATCGCCGATAACTAAAGAAATAAATGCCCCCCAAGAAAAACACTTCACTAATTTCGTTTATAACGCGCGCAGAAAAAGTTGCGAGTAAATAATTCGTTGACGAAGCCAGAGCGAGGTGCATATTAGAATAAAAGCAAAACCGTAGGCTATGATTGATACATCAATCACCACTTCGCACAAATAATTGATTTCTGGCGATGTTTGGTATCCAATAAATGCTAAACTCAGAGTCAGTGTCAAACGCGGGAATGGAAACAAAAGAAGTAGCATGGTGGATGCAGTAATGATTGCCGCTGATTGGCTTTGCTTTTTTTTCTTTTTCCTCCGCAAGTTGTCTAATTGAAAGACAAGGAAAGATGCTGTCATCCAAAGCTCAGCAGCTATCAGCATGATTGTGATAGGGAAATATAATTTCCACGTCAAACCATAGGATGGCGTGTTTTCTGTGTCTTTTGATGATGTATTCATGACTTCTTTTAAGCCATCGGTTACCAATCCAAAAGCTGGTTTTGGCAGTTCCGAAGCGTTTGGCATTCAGAAAAACAGAGAGCCGCTGACCAAACTGCGACAAACAAAAATAATAAAACTACGAAGTTAGCTTTAATATTAAGCTTTTGATTTGTAATGAAACTTTGTAAAATGCTGCAAAACTCGCAGCAAACCTAATGTCTTTATACTTTGTGCGTTAAATCCATTTCTGTCGATATAATTTAAAACAAAAATATTTTTTGTCGAAAAAGTCGTGAAAAAGTTTGATTGCTTTCCAATAGTGGCAGAAAAATCTCAATTGAATCTAAGCAAATTGACATTGTGTTGAAGTGGCCAAATTCTCTGAAATATAATTGAGTTCGACTGAAATAGGGCGAACACACCATTCACATAAGACAAGACTGTTTATTTGTTTATGATGCATTCTTGATCATTCATAAGCTGAAACGCCCAAGAGAAAAGGGGATTTGCTATTATGACGTCAAAGGTTACAGTTTGCGTTTTTCAATAATGAAAGAAATGTGTGTGGAGGTGAAGCAGCCTGTAGAGAGCGAATTGGCCTTTGGGCGAAATTTGCAGTTTATAGGACTTTTTATCCGGAAGAAAACATGTTCAGGAAACCAACTTCAATTTTGAAGAGATGCTGTTTGATTTGTTCTTAAATCCCACAAAAAGGTAGCCACTGTATAAACTGATGTGTTCTTTGATGATGGGACATCGGTAATATTTCATGTATTGCAAACAAATCTGTTCATGAGCATGTAAACTGCTAATCGATAAACTTGAATCAATCCTATTTTCTCATGTAATTTGTAAAAGATATGGAACAGTTCTTTTTCTTTGTAAGCCAAGTTGAAAGATTGTAAGTGCTATTCTTAAGTTATTTACTATAAAATAGTGAATAAGTTTCATTCATTCAGCGTGCCGTCTTCGACTGACGAAGGTTGACGACCATAGCTCTCCATAGGGTCCTGTCGTTAGCTTTCTT
>JGI24159J19872_10010362_pt1 | contig 12221 bp, 8 predicted proteins | sample Ectturendosymbi4_FD_19872 | JGI IMG/M metagenome (IMG submission 19872)
GACCGCGACGAAAACCGCACTGGGAATCATCAGTCCCGTCGCCACGGGGGCTCAACCCACAAAGCTCCAAGCCCCCCAAATTGAAACATTATAAAACCAAACATGAATGTTGCAGGCCAGTGAGAAAAATTTTACCAGGGGGTACAAAGACCGAATACCTTGCCCCTCGCCTCCGAGGGCTTTTTTGTTCGTATTGGAATCTTAATATAGATAAAATAGCTACCATGCTTCGCGACGAAAACCGCAGCGGGAATCATCCAGCTTTGGTTCTATTATTTTCGCGGCATCTTGGCATACACTCGTCGTTGGGAGGCTCAGCAAAGAGATGCCGCAGTAGTTGGTTCATTCACTCCTGTCTCCCTTTTTGTGTGTGGGGATGATCAATTTGCCAATCTTTCGGTGCTCTTCCAAAACGCCATGCCACTTGACACACACGAGTCAGCCAAACCATCCGGCGTTCTAAGTTCCCCTAATTCAGTATCAAACTTTTCGCAATTAGCTTTAAGCTCGGATTTAGCAGCGGCATAGGAGAGCTTATTGATGCACGGTTCTACGGAAGCTTTCATCTGTGCTAAGTTAAAACATCTCGCCTGAAAAACGTTGCTCAGTTCTGTCAGGTGAAGTGGCACTGTTGACAAAACAAAAGTGCCATGTTGAAATTTTTTGTTTTCATAAGTCGCAGTAAAACAGCAGCAATTGCATCATTTTTATTTTCTGACAGCTGCTTCAGTGCGGCCCAAATAGTCCAAAGCGCACTCGTAGCTCTCACTGTTGCCTCACTCGACAACCACCTTTTTTGCATGCGCGCTACAACTGCTGACCTTTTGCCCTCATTGCAGCCTGATGCAGCGCCAGGCAAGCCGATCGCATCGGTGAAACAGTAAAGCACTTCCAAATTTGCATTAAAGTGCTTTCGCAGTTTCGTACACCATACTGTACAAATCTGCAGCAGTACAGTAACAGGCGCAAGCGAGGCGGTGCACATGACAATGCACAGGTACCATACTTACAATTTTGGCTTCCAACTTCAGCGCCAGAAAATTGTGTCGGCCTGTAACATTGCAGCCGTTTGTGGCAATACCCACATGCAGTAAAACATGCTTTCCTCAATCGTTTTACTTCAATACAATGTAAAACCATATCTTAGCTTTCAGAATTTAGAGTGTCATTGATAAATTTTAGGTTGTCATTTTTGACACCCAAACACGGCTTTAAAACACTGTATTAAAGTCACGATTGTGGCTCCACTGCTGAAAACGAAAGACCAGCGACTCAACGTTTTCTACGTAAAGCTGGTTTCTGACACACATCAAAGCATTGCTCAGCGAAAAAGAAACTCAGAGGCTCAGCAATGAAAAGTTGCTTTTTAGTAAAAACGGTTCTCCCAAACTGAAATAAAAATTAGAAGCATTAGCTAGATCAAATGTATAAGATGATTGGTGGTTTTATTGTATGAGAGAGTGACACAACAAGTGGGACAAACACGTGTGGAGGCTAAATTTCACGTAAATGGCGCATGCTGCGTGTTCGACTTGATAAGCAGCCAGGCTCTATTTTCCTAGCGGGTACTTTCGCATTGAACGCGGGTAATTCCATAAACTCCTGTTAAATGTTCCCAAATGAAAATTGTGACCGCTCCGTTACTAGACTTAGAAGCACTTCTCTTACAGCTGTGCCATCACCAGAGTGTTTTCTAAATCCTGATTGCATTTTGCGCCCGCCATCAATCGTCAGTGAAAACACATGAGGGTATTGTGATTGACGTATAAATGGAGAATGATTTTCTGAAAAATTGGGTGATTTTAAGATCTGGTTTTGCATATCCGCAAACAAAGTTTGATATCGATGCGACAAATCCACCAGTCTTTCCATAACAAAGCGTTTGGATGTCTAGTTTTATCCGAACTCACCANTGGTTCTAGATCTTCTGCCTCTTCTTCAATGTAAACTGTACTTGGCCAAGCACTCGAGTCGTCGCTTGCAGAACTACGCTGCTAAAGTAAAAAACAAATATCTCAACTGTTGGGATCTGTGCACGTTTCGGAGATAGTAATAGGTCTAGGGGCAGACAATTTTTTTTGGATGCAAATGATATTTTTCCCGAATTTCGCCAAATTTGCCAAAGAAAACCTTTATGCGACAAACTATCTTCCTACAAATTTTCTTCGGTTGTTGGTGCATTCTGTGTTCCTCCAACATGTTGACATAGACTTGAAAATAGAAAATTCACCTGAAATTTGGTTCTTAAGCAAACTGAATAAGGGCGCCATAAGGCTGTGCAAAAATATTGTCAGAAGCCAGCTGACTCAGTGCTCTGAGCATCTGCCCCACAGTAATGATGTTTGGCGTCCCATTCACATTCCAGCTGTTGTCGTCAGCAAGAAACCTCACAACTAACTGAGGACATATATGCACCAGCATACTGCATGACATAATGTGTTCATCCAAAAATTGTACTTAAAATAAAAAAAAGCTTTTATGTCTAGGAGCAGAGAATTTTTTTGGGTGCAAAATGGCTTTTCTGTACTTGCCTAACATGGACTCTATTAATATGAAGTAGTTGCCCTGCAGCACACTCGATTTACACAGTGTGAAATTCAGAAAGCACGAAAATGAAATGCTTTTTTTGCCCAAATTTTCAAGTGAGTCAGTTACTCATCAACTCTCACAAAATAAAACACGAGGTTATTGCAACCAGTTTGTTGATTTTTTAGAAAGCCTTATTAATGTGCTTTCTTTGACAAAACACACCTTTGTTTATGAACTCAAGAAAATACAAATATAATTTTATTAGTATGGTTAAAATGTCGAAACAATTTTGCCTAACTTTTGTTGAAATTTTGCCCAAATTTTCGACAAATCAAACATCTGGGGATGCGCTTGTATCTCCTGTATCCCCAGCTCCTACAACAGCAATTCTTCCATTCAACGCTCTTCCGCATTGCTCAGGACTGGTAAAATTGTGACTTCTTATACCACGCAGAACTTCATCAGAAACTACGATTGAGCCGCCTCTTTGTGTTGTGGTGAAATCTCTCGCTCTTAACCATCATGCCTTAGTGCAACTTCCTGTAAAGGGTGGTTGTCACACACTACGCATGCCTCTGTCGCTTAGATTTATGGGAAAACCAGTTGTTGAAGGGATTTGCAGGTTGCTGCTTAGACCTGTATTAGATCCAGGACAATATGTCGTTTCGAAAATTGTGCATTCCACCAATTAAAGCAAACATATCAATCGTATGATCATTCTGCCCCGAAAAAAGGTTAGACCATCCATGAAGGTAATATCAGAATGAAGACTTACCTCCTCTTCATTTTCAATATTAATTTTCTTCTTAGAACGAAGCAACTTCGATCTTTTCTTGGATTTACCTTCGAAAGGTTTCCGTTGCTGCAAAGATTAAGGATGTTTCAGGTGCGTAAAGAAGAGATAAACATTAAAATTTGAAGAAAGTTTTAACACTGTAGGTTATCTTCTTACTGTTGCTTTCGAATACATTTAATTTAATATCTACTTAACCATGGCATTACCTTCGGCACAGCATCAGACTCTGCTTCCACCCCGCAGAAGATTGATGATGTACGGGATGTTTTTCGAGCAGGTTTGCATGGCTNATGAAAGAAAAATAATTTTCTTTAAATAATTGTATATTCCTCAACATAAGATTTTATGTCTCTTAATACCTAAAAGAACAATATTTTAAGTTTTCATTATTTCATGTTTCATTTCTTTTCATTCGCGTTTTATTGTGCTGTAATAATGATAGCAATAGGTTGAAATCAACCTTCATCAGAGTGCGTGTAGGAGCAGGCAAATATTTGGGTGGTGCGAAAGGTTTTTGCCTGAATTTCCCCAAACTGGCCCGAAAACTTTTCGGGCAACTCTTCGTGCGAAACATTTCCTCCCACCAAGATCGTGAACACCTTCTTTTGGGATAACCCCCACAAAAAGGGCTTCATGTGATTCTGCACATGTTGGGCGCCAATTTTTCAAAATCAAACAAAGTTGGGTGCTTTTTTTGCCAGTACTTTCAGGTATTTTGCGAACATTTTCATGGATTTTGTCCAAATTTTTGCGGATTTTACCCGGATTTTCAGGCACTTAGCCCGAATTTTCGACAAATCAAAACTTTTGCATGTGCGCTTGCATCCCTTGCACCCCCGCCTCCGACACCACTGTTAGAGCGAACGAATATCTGGTGATTGCTCACATGAATGTGGCAATGACGGAGAATATGCCGAATGACACATTTTGAATCTTAAGTCCTGTGTCACGTTTACAAAAAAAGACTGGCTTATGCCTGCACTAGAAAAATGCTCTTTCTTCATTTCACTACGATTAAAGTAAAAATAAATAGAATTAAGTAAAATGCAAATCAGTACTAACGACTAGAGCAAGTCAAAAAGCATTGTGTAATGGTAATCTGTGAAATAACAAGTCTCTTGCACTGGGATGATCCGATGAACAGCGAGAAATTTTCCAAATATTGAAACTGTAACCTTGGTTGCAAAAACAGTAACGGGTGGTTGAAAAACGCTGCTTTTTTGCTAGTGCCAAAAACCGTGAGCATCAGTCGAAACTTTATGTGCGATGCAAAATAATTCAAACTCTTTACGACGCAGAGCAATTTGCCAACAGAGAGGAAGACTGCACGAAACATAAGATATGCATCAGTTGCATGAAAGTATTTGCCATCTTGACGCTGACCTGGAACACGGTGAATTGTTTCTTTAAATCTATGCAGTAAATTCCTTTGAAGAAAACACGAAGTGGACCGAGATATTACAATCTAATCGCGAAAACGAACTCAATTGAAGTAATCGTCCTTTGAGGAAGTGGTACAATACCAGGGAGGGCTTTAGGGGGCTCATCTCTCCCAAACAAAGCTCCAATCACCCCAAATTAATTTATGAAGCACTATAAATCGGTGGAGTTCTTATCAAATTTCAGAATGTCCAGCCCTCCCGAACAAACGTAAAGCCCCCTATTGAAAACTTTCTGGCGACAGTTCTGCACAAGACACTGAATAGATAGTAATTTATTGCCTAATGGATCAAGATGGACATCATCATCAAAAGCGACAAATTCGTACCCACTGTAAGAAACAATGAACTCCATATGAGGCCTTTCTGACAAAACATAGAAAAACATTGTTATAAAACATGAAACTCAAAAATCGTTTGCGGCGGAAGGTGTTCAAAACCGCCTTTGTGTTTATTGACTGTTTTGTGTCAGGTTCCGACAGAACCTGATGCAGATGACGACAAAAGTTGCAGAAGCGAAGTCCTGTTAATGGTGTGAAAGGTGAAAGATAATTTTTAATTGAACATACTTAACCACAACTGTTGGAGATATGGCACTATTTATGTATTTGTGTAACACATGCATAACCGCTGGGTTGTAGTTACCTACCTTCAATGGCTCCAGTCGCTGTTGCCGCACAATCGGATGCTTGTAACATTTATACTAAGTATACTGAAAATTCGTAGAAGCTTACAAGTGAATTGGAAACCGGTGACACCCACATGAGATCTTCTGCATCCTTTTGACTTTCACTTATATTGTCAAGGATCTCGCAACGTTCACCCCAAGACGAACTCTGTGGCTTTCTTTGTTGCTTGGTAACCTCTGCTAGGGGTATCCAAACAAAAGAGGCTTGGAATTTGTTGGCCAAAGCACTGAATTCATTTCGTGCCCGCTTTTCCTCTGGAGATCGTCGTGGAGATAGAGGTCCTAGGAGCACTCGAAATACCGCACGGCCGACAGAAATATCATATATTTCTGCTGGCTTCACACCAAGACGGGACCAAGCAAGGTCAGAGATGTTGTCACTCCAACTAGTCCCTGGACGACTTCTGGGCCGGTTTTCCGTATGTATACACAGCAGGGCTTGCCCCGCCGAACTTTCTTGGGGCATGGCCGAATCAACGCAGCTGGGATATGCTGCTTCAGATGATAGGTGGTTTGACATTCAGGACTTTACGGATTTCACATCTACGCAAGTTTTTTATAGTTTGGCCTTGGTGACCGCTAGGAGGTTTTGAAAGACCGCAATTATTTTATCTGGATACTGAGATGGTCGTGAAGCAAAGTTTTAGTGTATTTTGGTGATGGTGGTAAAGTGAGGTTCTGTTGTATCTTGTGACACTGTCTGTCACCACAGAGCGATAAATGTCACGCAGAACTCCGTTTGCTTTACCAATCCGTGCCTCAATCTCCTTGTTCCGACTTACGTCGCTCGTGAGTACAGTCCGAAGGTACTTGAAGTCCTCCACATGTTATAGTGTATTGACACTCACTTGCAGCATACCTGAATTTCTGGAGAGACATACTTGTTTTTTTCCTCGGTATTTTAGTGCTCATTGCCATTCCCGCTTGGTCGCACGCGGCAGAAAACCGATCAAGTGCATGTTGAAGGTCCTGTTGAGAAAATGCGAGCAGAGCCAAATTATCCCCAAAAGCAAACGGTTGTTGGTTGCTCCTGCAGCTTGCAACTGTGACACCCTCCTCGACGCGTCTGTGACTATCTATCGAAATCATATGGACTACGAGTACGAGCGGTGACATTGCACACCTTGGTCGGGGTCCAACACCAACCGTGAATGGTTGTGTTCCAACTCCACCGACACGAACACGAACTTCTGTGCAGGAAAGGAACATAGTGACTCCACAGCCAGTAACAAGCGGCCGTCAACACCGTACCCCCGCAACACTCTCTTAAGCTTTTCACGAGGAATCCCGTCCTATACTTTCTCGCGGTCGACAAAACATGTATAGACATCTTTGGCATATGCGCCAAAAATTTATCGAAAATTTGCTGCGGAGTGAAGATTCAGTCTGCAGTGCTGCGCCAGGTACGAAAGCCGCACTGGATATCATCAAGCTTTGATTCAATCATTTCGCGGCATCTTTTTCAAGGCACTTGGTATACACGTTTCCAGGGAAGCTAAGAAGAGAGATGCCCCGGCAATCGATGCATCTTCTATTGTCTCCCTTCTTGTGTATGGAATGATCACCACAGTTTGCCGATATTTCGGTGCCCTTCCAGAACATCAGACCACCTGACACACCCGAGTCAGCAAACGAATTCCTCCATTAAAGGCTTTGAGCATTTCAGGTCGGATTTCATCACAGCCTGCCAGCCTTCTCTGTTTTCAGTGGTTTGACAGCTGAGTAAACGTCGGCTGCAGCGTTGGTATTTCCTCCAGCAAATGCACCTATTGTGTGTTGGATGGTGTGGGAGTGATTTAGATTAAAAGGCTTTAATTGAAATATTCACTCTCTATCTGCAAAGGATGTTTTCCTCATTGCTGAGTAAGACACCATCTTCGCCTTCGACAGATATAGCAATATCAGACTTTTTGCCACGGAGACGCCGAATGGTTTGCCACCATAGGTTGCTGGCTTGCCAGTAATTGTAATCCAATAAGCTGACATCAGGCGTCACACGCTTGAGGAGGCTTGCTGACTGGGGTTGCGCGGCAACAACACTGCGAACAGGCACCTCAGCCCTGGACCACTCAGCAGCAGAGTATTGCGCTCCTGCCTGGTGCCGCAGTGCTCACACCCGCATCACTGACCCTGCCATCAACGACGCCTTGAGAATTGTGGCTGGATCCCTGCGTCCTACATCAGCAGACAATCTTCCGATCCTCGCGGCTATACAACCTGGTGAGCTTCGTCGCAAAGGAGCCACACTGTCCCTAAACGCCATACAATGGGTCCAGGGGCATAACGCCGGGGGACATGGGGGTACAATTCCCCGGGTGCCGAATCACTATGGTGCGCCGAATCACGGCGAGGGCGCCAAAGGCCCAACAATGTTGCAAGTACTTTCTTCAATACAGCACATTTGCTTCCGAAAAACTTTTGGTTAGAACATGGGTGCGCCAAACTTGCTTCTTGCCCAGGGCGCCATCTAATTTCAGTACGTCCCTGAATGGAGCCTGGACATCTGCTCCACTCAGTGCTCACCTGTCCACCAAGTGGGAATGCACGGCATCTGAAATCAAGACACGCATTTGTACCCGCCGCACAACAGCTCACCAGTTCACCTGACAACAACAACAGAAGCGGGGCGCTCTTGGGGGGATCACCGATGGAATGCAGAGTGGCTGGAGAACACTACGAAACTCCATACTTTCAGCCCCGACATCGGCATCCACCCTCTGGAATGGCCATGCCAATGCCAAGAGCAGTATGGATCCGGCTTAACCATCTCCGCACTGGTATCAGATGTTTCTGCTCCTGGTTACATAATGGGGCATGGCCCCTTCTGCGGTTTGTGAGTGTGGCGCGGAGAAATAGCCCGTTGATCATGTTATCTTCCAATGTTCAACACCAAGTCATCTACCTCCCCGTAGATTGCATTATTTGACGGTTCTTTATGATGAGATAATCGAATAGCTGCCTTTGGCTGCCCAACACTTGCCATCAGATTTAGTGCAGCCTAGCAGTGGATTGAAAGAACTGGCTCATACGATGAAGAAGATACGGTGAACGGTTTGGCGAGAATTCTTTCCAGTCACTTCTAGGTATCACTGTCATTCAACGATTGAAATAATGTAATGATGTTTAGAAAGAAAGTTTTCTTTCTCTCGTTTCGTAAACCCTTCGAAGGGTCACGACACGACCAGTCTGAGGGATCGATCTCCTCTTGCTTGCGCCGTGGGCCACGCGGCTGCCTGGGTATTGAATGCTGCATTGGTGGTGAGGCAGTGGAAGCATCACCACCCAAACATTAACGCTGAGCACGAAGTTGAACAGCCTGCATGTACAGTTTTTGAAAGTCTTCTGCATGCACTGCACGATAATCGACTCAAGCCCAGCCTATCAGCTCTAGTGCTGCGTGCTCAATCCTCTGTATCACGTAGCCGGTGTAATAATGAACAGATTCAGTGAAAGTTAAAGTGGGTCAGCAAAAGCAAAAACCTAAACGTTTAAGCTGCTAATGATAAATAACGCTTTGTGTCGAGAACAAAATAATAAGAAATGAGTATGTGGCTATACCGAGACGACCCAGCCACCGGTTTCGGCAGCATTTGCGAAATGTGTTCTCCACTCTCCAGACGATTTGACGATTTGTTACGTCCAACAACACTTCCAACGTTTCTTTAGTTGATTGTCTACTATACTTCATGAAGTATTTAGGGGCTTCTGCAAAGGTGAATGTAATTTTGGGGTTGGGGTTTAATTTTTGCCGCCATTTTGGTGAGTCGATTGGAAGCAGTCTAACACTTATAAAATACCAAACATGCCAGTGATTTCGTAATGTTGATAACTATAAAACATGTCAGTGATTTCGTAAAATACTTTTGAGGTGCAACTCTGTTTTGTTTTCGACGTGTATCTTAAAATCTCAAGCTTGAAACAACCTAGCAATACTCCACAGCGGAAACCAAAAAATTGTAAAATATCGGTTGTCAAAAAAATACACATTTCGAAAAATCAATGACTCGTGGGAAGTTTTGAAAGAAAATTTTCACTGAATGTCATGTGTTCGTACATCTACAAGTACAACATGACCACATGGAGGTGGTGCAACCATAAATCCATGTCTTCCTGTTAAATTACTAATTGCAAATCTAAATGCAAAATCAACGGCCTGTTTCAACCAATCCATCTCCGTAAAATGCGATTCTTAATTAAGAATCTTTTTTTTTCTTGATATTTCTGAATACCTACATCTCTCAGTTACTCAGTTTTACATGTTAACTCTTTACATAGCACTTGAAACTTTGAAACTACTGATATAAATGCAAACTTTGTCAACAATCTGTCAAACATATTACCTCAATGACACTGATATAGGACGATGAGTCATCTTCCCTGCTCCTACTCTGCATCAACTCATCTCTTCGCTTTGCTACCTTTTCAATAAAGCAAAAGCTAGTTGTAGCAGTGTAGCTGCTTAGTCTTTCAATGTATAAGGTGCGGGTGATAGTTTCAAGCATAAGCTTTGCATGTCTACTGTCAATACAGCTGGTATTTTTTTATTGAGAATTTTGCAAAGAATGACAATAAGCGTCGATTTTGTGGTGTCATATCACGAAGTAAGAGAACGGTGTTTACCTTCAAACAACGTGAAAATCATGAGTATGTGTGTCTTGTGCTTCTGTAAGCTAATGTGATTAACTGAAATAAATGTGACTGATATTGTCTCGTCAGCTTGACCTTGTTCTGGCTATGCACGCAAGAGCAGCAGTTTGTTTAGGAAAGTATGGAAATAGTAGGTATGCAATTAAACAAGTGATGAGTCTCACGAAGAAGCGTTTAACTTTATCAAAGTACCTTAAAATGGAAACACTTTTCAGCTAAAATTTTCTTCAACCATCGGGTGTTTCAACAAAACACTTTGTTTTTTAATTGAGTACAATCTTTTGCAACCGTAAATAAATGACCACATTTTTAGAAAACTGTGATTAGTTTGTCTGGGGTTGAAACACTTCCATATCGCTCTTGATATTCTTAAAAGATAAAGCAGCAGCAGTTCACACGATATCTTAAATGTATATTGGGATAAAAACTTACTTTTTTCCTCCTCACAGATAGGCTTAAACAATTTCCCATATTTGAATAACAATGTACAGTAGTATTCCTCAACTCCTCATACAATACACGCAGTGACTGGACAGCATGTGTAGTGGGAGCTAACTGTTGCATTGTGACCGAATAATATTTATGTGACGTCATATATATCATACAGAACAAACATGCTTTCACAGCAATGCAATTGCAAAACATTCCTTGCAGCAAGCAACTTGGCTTACCTACTACTTGCTGTAAGCAACTTACCTTGAAAGCAATGTGGTGGATAAACCTCTGATGCGCTTTGCTGCACATTCGTCCAAAGAAGTTGAAACCTTTGATGCTTGAAGATTATACTGTACACTATATTTAAAGTTTTCTTCTTGCATTTTTTATATTTCTGTTATTTGCTTAATTGTATCTTTCAGTGTTGTACTGTAGACCTAAATGGGAGGTACTGAACCCGGCAAGTGTCATCCGTGCACTCAGCAAACCTTTCGTACGCCGAAAACAAAAACTGATTGCTTCAAAGCACAGGTGTATATTTTATTAATGCACAAAAGGAACCTCCGCCGAACCCTATGGAATTGGATCAGTGGTGTGTTTAAGGGGAGGCGAGCGAGGCACTTGCCTCGGGCCCCCCTTTATTTCGGGCCCCCCCCTTGAGGTGTTACGCGCGTAAATTTTCCTTCTTTTTGGTGAAAAACGTATTATTCACTCATATAATATACTACAAAGCAGATCACAACTAAGTACTCTGCTTTCAAAGGGCCCCCTACAGAAACTGTAATGTGCAGGTACTTTCCTTTCAAAGGGGCCCCATTAGCAACTGCAATTTGAAGGTAATCTGCTTTCAGAGGGGGTCCCAACAGCCACTGAAGTGTGCAAGTACTCTGCTTTTAAACTTCATTGAAGAGGCCCCTAAAAGAAACTGTAATATGTAAGTACTCTGCTTCCAAAGGGGTCCCCAACAGCAACTGTAATATACAAGCACCTTGCTTTCACAGGGGCCCCCAAGAGCAGTTGTGATGAGTAAGCACCTAGCTTTCAAAGGGGCCCCCAACAGTCACTGAAATGTGTAAGCGCCCTGCTTTTAAACTTCATTGAAGGGGACCCTTAAAGAAACTGTAATGTATAAGTACTCTACTTTCAAAGGGGCCCCCAACAGCAACCGTAATGTGTAAGCAGTTTGCTTTCACAGGGGCCCCAACAGCAGTTGTAATGTGTAAGCAAGTTGCTTTCAAAGGGGCCTCCTACCGCAATTGTAATGTGCAAGTACTATGCTTCCAAAGGGGACCCAAACAGCAACTTTAATGTGTAAGTAGTTCTTCCTTTCAAAGGGACCCCAAATAGCAACTGCAATGTGTAAGTACTTTCATTTCAAAGGGACCCAACCACCATCTCCAATGAGCAAATAAAAAAGCTTCAAACCAACTTCTATACCTAAAAAAAATGTGGGTTAAAATATCATCCAAAAAGTTCTGAAAAGACCTATCAAATAAGAGCAAACCAAATGATAACTTTTCATAGCAAATGATAACTATTGATACCAAATGATTTATAGAGATTGAAGTATTTGGTATATTGATAATTTTATGAAAATACTACAGTTGAACAGAAAGAAGTCTTTTTCATGTCTCTGAGTTGAAAAGGTTAGACAAATTTCTCATTTCTTGTGATGTTGTACCTTAGT
>JGI24159J19872_10010364_pt1 | contig 12218 bp, 6 predicted proteins | sample Ectturendosymbi4_FD_19872 | JGI IMG/M metagenome (IMG submission 19872)
GCCTCGAAATCCTCGTATTGCAGCAAGGGTGCTCCTCAAAAGAGCAAACCTGAGCTTTGTCCTTATGTACGTTATGACAGATGCATATGGCTCCCTGGGTTTTTCAGCTATTTTTTCTGCCAGTCTTTTGTTTACTCTGTTGCATTGGTGAAATGGTTATTATCCACTCATTCAATATACTCCAAAGCAAATCATAAGTACAGTAAATACTCCCCTTTGATTTTCAAAGGACCCCCTAACAGCAACTGCAATATGTAAGTTGTCTGCATTTAAGGAGGCCCCCAGCAGCAACGGTAATGTCACTGTGCACGTGCTATGCTTTTGAAGGGGTCAACAGCATCCACTGTAATGGGTAAGTAGCCTACTCTGCTTTCAAAGCGCCCTCAAGAGCAACTGCAATGTGTAAGTCTCTGCTTTCACAACTGCCCTCAACAGCAACTGCAGTGAGCAAGTTCAAAGGGACCCCAGTAGCAACTGTCATGTGTAAATACTCTGCTTTCAACAAAGGGAACCCCAACAGCAACTGTAATGTGTACTTAGGCCTACCCTACTTTCAACTGGGCCACCAGTAGCCATTGTTACGCTAGGTACTTCTGAAAGGACCACAAAATTGGTTGCCTGTAAAAGGCGGAGCTTCGTTGCGGAGGTTTGATGACGTAACCGGAGTGGAAAAAAGTTGCGCTACAAAAGGAGTAAACAGAAAAAAAGCGAAGGAAAAATATTTAATTATTGCAAATAAATATGTGCTTCCGCCAAACATCTAATACATGGAGGTTTGCGATGTTCAAAAATTTTATACATTCACAACTGTTGAAACCTATTTTTTGTCCCCGAACCGTTGTGAAACTCAGATAAGCAAAAATCATCAAACTTTATAATAGACTTCTTTTACCGTAGTGTAACATCACCATTTGCAACAAAATTATTTTTACTACCGTTTACTTCTCATTGCTCAGCGCAAAATATCGGTTTAAGCGACTCCGGTTACGTCATCAAACCTCCGCAACCAAGCTCCGCTGTTCACGGAGCTCCGCCTTTTACAGGGTACCAAAAAATTTAGTCTTTTTGGTCAAAAGATCTGAAAATATAGGCTAATGAACACTGTTGCAGCAAGTTTTACTACAACTGTCAGACAAATGAACGAAATGTTTCAGTGACCAATTTGTCGCAGCAAAAATACGACCATAATGTCTTAGCAAATACAAATCAGCTCCTGACTAGATTATCGCACACCATATCTAACACATGCACAGCTTTTACTTTATTCTACTCATGTCTACCAGATCAGGTATGTGTGACAGATTAAACTCCCTAATATGTAATCTGCCATTTTGCACCCTATAATCAGTGCACCTCATGTATGAAAAAAGGACAGCTAGCATTCAAAAATGGAAAGTGCGCTTTAAGGCCCATAAAATACAGTAATATTTCATTTTAAAACACATTTTTCAACAGTTTGCATTACTTAAGTAACCGAAAAGCAATATAAATATACTTGCTTTTTTAAGTTTGTAAAAAAGATATTACCTTTTAATCCTAAATTTTGTGTGTTACTACGCCTATTGCTCAATTTTTACTTAATTCTGCTTATAACACAGTGGAAAATAATTTTTAAGCATGATGTTGCATTGATCTTGCTACTTTGGGAGAGTCTGTGTGTTGCGTTGAAGGATTTTATGTTGTGTGAAGGATTTTGTCAAGACAAATCGAGGACAATTGTGACTACCTATTTTGTTGACAGCTTGGAGGATTGCGTGAAGCTATCAGGAAAAATCTATGCACTTTGTGCAGCATTCCCTTTGATAGTGAAAGTGATGTGAAGCAGCATGTTTTGAAATCATTTGAAAATAAACAGCAATTGTCCACCTTTATATGGAAAAAAGTATGCTCACCAGTACGATTATTTTAAGAATACATCATTCTTTCAAATTTGATGTTAAAATGGGTATGCAGGCAGTTCAAACAGAAATGAGACAATCTGTGTTTTACTTGGTATTATTGATTGTCATATATTTACATACCACCACATTTTAATATGCAACAAGCACATACATATTTTTTTGTATTTTTTATTTTTAGCCAAAAGTGTCTCTCAACATTTTAGCAACTCAATATTACGGCCCGCGGGCGAAATCCGACCTGCGAAGCCATTTCACCCGGCCGCAAAACACATTTTGCCAATAATGAAAAAATAATATATCTACTAAATGTGTTGATATGGTAGAATGTAACATATACCGAAAAAATCACATTACACAAGATGTCTGGCCCTCGAACTGTTATGCAATAGCTTATATGGTTCTCTCCCAAACATTTTGAAGAGCCCTAGTCTATATGAATTGGGTAGGCAGTCACAGACGCGTCGACAGGGGTGCCACTGTTGGAACTGCAGGGTGAACCGTTTTCTTTTTGACGAGGAATTGGTACTGCATGCGTGCGTGGATCTTCTCAACAAGGTTTCAACACGCATTTGATCGGTTTTCTGCTGCGTACGACTAAGCAGGAACGAAAATCAGCACTAAAACGATTGAGGTATTGTGTCTCTTAAGACTCCCAAGGTAGTGTATTCTGCAAGAGAGCGGAAATACACTGCAGCAAGTGGAGACGTTCAACTACCTAGGGATGGTATTCACGAGTGACGAAAGTCGGAACAAAGGGTTTTGATAGACGGATTGGTAAAGCAAACGCAGTTCTGCGTGAGCTTTATTGCTCCATGGTGACGAAATGGGAGCTATCGAAGAACGCAAAGCTTTCAGTTTTTAAATCGGTCTTTCTTCCTATCCTCCCCTGGGGTCATGAATCTTAGGTGTCGACGGAAAGAATACTGTCAAAAGAACAAACGGCAGAGATGGGATATTTGCGAAGAGTTCTCGGTGCGACACTTCGTGACAAAGAGCACAGGTCTGAAATCCGTAAAGCCCAGGATGTCAAGACAGTTCTCCGAATCGAGAGATCCCAGCTATGTTAGTTCGGCCATGTGTCCAGAAGGTCCCAGGAAAGAATAGCGAACTCCTTCAAGCTACAGTCTATGCACCCACAGGAAGGCGGCACAAAGTTCGTCCACGGACCAGGTGGAGTGACGACATGTCTGACCTTGCTTGGTTCCGTCTTGGTGTGGAGACAGCAGGATTATCTGAAATTGCTGTTGATCGTGAAGTATTTCGAGTCCTCCGAGGGCTGCTGCCCCCGCGATTCTCCCCAAAGGAATAGCGGGCACGAAAATGAGTAAATGAATGAGTATGTACGCCTACATATTTGAATCTTGCTATTTATGAAATTGTCTTCAGTTTGTTTGCCAAAAGTGAATATCGCATTAAATAATTAAGTATATTTTGACGGAAACTTGCGTTTTTCTGAAAATGCTTTAAAAGTATCAGACATAGAAGGGAAAATGGTATTGACACCCTAAAGCTCCACCACGACACCCTTTCAAAATCCTTAAAAAAAACACTGCTTTATTTTATCATTCTTGTACTCCGTAACTGATAAATTACGTGACAGTAGCTTTTCCTGAACAAGACTTATCAACTGTTCATTGAAAGTTACACGCCTTACTTTCACGCAGCCTACTGCAAATAATACATTCATTTAGTATGACCTTGCTCAGCACCTGGAATGGCCTGCAGTCAGGGGCGGAGCCAGACATTTTCATTTGGGGGGGGCAGGCAAAATTTTGGGCAAAATTTTGATCAGGCAGGCAAAATTTTGATCAGGTAGGCCGGGTCATGTAGGCCTAAACAGTGCAGCAGTTTGGTAGCCTACCCCACTGGGCTGAAGACTAGATGATAATGATCCTTTGTAAATCCACAAACTATCAGCAATTGTTCTGTGGACGTTCTTCATCCTTTATTTTACCTCAACACCAAACAGTGTCTACGAATACCGTTATTTCCCGAACCCTGGGCAATGAGTCTGATGCGTCAATATAAAAACAGGTTCTACTCGAACGCAGACCATACCAGACGCATCAAAGAAGGACGTGACGTCGCGAAATCAGACGCATGCGCCCGAAAAACGCACAGGACGCATGCCGTGTGCATATAGCTAGATGCGACCTCACGACTACAAGCGGTCCGAACTCGCTCGAATGGGGGCCTTTGCATTGCTAGAGGCTCCCACATGCAGGCCCGTAGCCAGGTTTTAAGTTTTGGGGTGCAAATTTACTTTTATGTATTTTTAAAAAAAATTCTGGGAACAACACAATTTGGGGGGAACAAAAAATATTTAGGGGGAATTCCCTGAATGCCCCCGTGGCTACGGGCCTGCCCACATGTATGACAATCTTATGAAAAAATCATTGAAGTTTTGATGAATGCATTGGTTTGATCAGCATTGGATGTGAAGCCGCAGCCGCTATACTTCCAACATCTTGCATTCACTTTCAGGAACAGCGGCATTCACTTTCAGGAGCAGCGACAAGACTGAATATCTTCGGCGTATTTGCATAGCAGTAGGCGTACGCACTACGCACACAAGAAACTTTATCATATTTTTCTCTAGTTCGTTCCAAACCAGCGTCTCAGCTCGAATACGAAGCACTAGTGTGAACAAAACCATTTGCGAAACTTTCAAAGTTTTGTATGACGTCAGCAGCGCTGGCTCAAATCCATTTTATCACGCAATCCAAGCGATTTTGTGTTTAACAAGACAATTAGTGACCACACTCAAAACAAAAGTATTTGTAGGTTCTTTCACATTGGCCGTGTCCTTTTCATTTCAGATAAACATTCTGAACTCCAAGGCGAGTAGACCTATCAGCAAAGTCAAGCAGTGATGGTGTTTGATGAACATCAGCAATTGCTAAGTGATTAAACGGTAGTTTTAGGAAATGAAAACATCAAACGGAAAAAAAGTATAAAAATAAAACTCTTGCGGTAATACAATAGAAGTAATAACTCAAAAGCACTCATTCGCTTATTAAGCAACGCTGCGACTGGCGGTGCCCGGCACCTATGTGTTTGCTTGCATGTACAAAAGCATATTTAGTCCTCGTCCTCTTCCTCATTCTTGATAATAGGATTCCCATCAAGCTTCTTCAAGGCTTTGAGTGATTTCGATACTCTGTCCAGCCAGTCTCCTTCCGCGGAATGCTTCTCCTCGAGAGGATTACCTGAAGTTTTACGCAACGGTTGAACAACAGCTTGGTGGGGATTTTCTAGCAAGTATTTTCTTCCCTAACAAGTCACCAAGTACCGTTTTTCACACAAGCGACACTTCTGTTATTATTGCTTGCATAACAGATGAGACCCTGCACTTGCATTGCAAGAGATATTACATTTCAATCAGCAACGTGGCGGAAAGGCGTGAGGTGGAAAAATTCGGGCGCACTTCACTTCGCAAACGACTTCCTGCGTGCCCACTGCCGCGTGCATTTGCATAAAAAAAACTTTGGTTGCTTCCAAGATGATGCTTCAGCTGCACGAAAGTCGATGAAGATTTTCTTTACAAACTAATCACAACGTTCTTCATGAAACTTTTTAAGAAATACATGTTTTGTATCGTCAGGTGTAAATAGCTAGAGGCTCGTAACAGGAAAAAATTGAAAGGTTGGTTGAAGATGGTGAAAAGTGGAAGTGTCAAGCACAGGGTCGACTCCAGGCCAACAACGCCACTCGGGCTCATCACATATTTCGCATGCACTCCAAATAAAATAAAATTTATGCAACCGTTCGAGGCTTGCGTCCCTGAAATTTCCATTTGCTCTCATTCTGGATGGCGCTATAGTTGCTCTCTGACGTTAGTTACGTAACAATGCATGAGAAATTTCTTATAAGAACTTGTACATAACGGAGTAATGACAACACCAGCGAGTTCTATGCGTACTAGGCTCATTCATATTAACCCAAATTACTACTGGACAATACTTCGTTTTTTTGAAATTATTCTCGAATTGGAACTATTCACTGGATTGGAATTCAAATCCAATGTTCTGTTCAAATCCATTGCTTCAAAAGAAACATTCAATCTGATATGAATTATATTTAAAAAAATACTTAATGGCAGAGGGCAGCTCGGCCTCTAACCAGTGGTGGAGGAACCTTTTTCGAAGTTTTGTAGTTTGAATTGGCAACTGTGATGTCACAAGCACTGAAATATGACGCCATCAACTTTTGTCAGCATGCAGCCCTCAACAACACCTATCTACACTACACACCATCTGTAAACGGTGCATTCTGCCAAATTATAAATAATATGTTACAAATAATATTGCCGAAATTCTACCAAACCTTTTTCATTGAACGATTTACTTTGACAATGGACCCAAAACTAATGTGTTGCTTAAACTTATTTCAGCAATATTCAAAATATAAGAGTGGGGGGCCAGCCCCCAACCCCTCAAAAAGCGGGGGGCCTAAGCCCATGCGGTTCATCCGGTTCCTCTACCCATGGCTCTAACGGATGAGCCCGAGCGAACGAAGTCGAGAGAAAGCTTGCTACGAACGATATTTTTTGATTCAGGTCACCTGCAACATGAACGCGAAAGGCCAGACATGGAACGAAAATATATGAACACTGACAAGGGCCAATGGAAAGAGCCCGAGTTTACAACTTTAATCAGTGAAGTGGGTGGTGGCAGAAATATATAAAGCAAGCATGCTCGCGTTCCACAATGCACATCGTAATCGAAGTCTTGGGTTAAGCCCGAGGAGCTCCAGTCGCCACTGATTAAGAAGGATAGAGTTGGCTGCAAGTTGCATCATACTTTTTGTTTCATTATAAATGAATATCTAATTATTCAAACAAAGCCGTTACCAAGTTCTGAAATCTCCATTAACTTTGATACACTTGCACATACCTTTCAAAATGAATAAGTTAAAAATATTTGGCTATTCTTAATTATTTTGCAAATCTCACCTCAATTCAGCCTGATAACGGAGGTTTAAGAACAAATAAAATTAATTAACGCAGAATGATATCGAAAAGTTGCGACTCTTCATCACATTCGAAAGCACGAATTCATGAGTTTCTCATGTATAAAGTGAACACACTCTTCTTCGTGTTAATATGTGAAAATTAAGTAAACCCACAGAAGTTTATCTTTTGGAAAGTTTGTCAATTGAACTTACCTTAAACTGCAGATTTTTATCACCATTTTTAAGCAAAAAATTCTCTGATCGAAAAATACAAAAACATAAAAATGTACTACTCGCTCGTCCTGTTATACACGACATGCTTTGCGATGACTATTAGAACAAGTGGAACTCATAAACACAAGGACAAAAGGAGTTTGTCATTTAGCGTTCTGTTTCATTTACAGGAAAATATTTTACATAATATGCCAAAAAACGTTTACGGTAAATTCTGATTGGTTCATCTTTGCTACATTCCAGTATGTCCTTAAATTTTTGGAGTTGCAACGAGTATCAACATTGAGTAATCCATGAATAAACCATAACCATAACAACATTATGAAACTCTCCTACTACTGTTTCCTACGCCTGTTAAAAGTGAAAGTTGCTTTCAAAAGTATCAATAAATAGTTATAATATCTGTAAATTTTTGTAGGCAATGCCATTTGTGTTATGGAAAAATAAACTCATTTCATTTGGAAGTTCGCTGCGAACAAAAGCATGAAGCACGAGACCCACCAACGAAGACGAGCTCGACAAGGAGAGGCAACTCCTGAAGTTTGTTAAACTCGCCCCATTCCTTGACCTGATTGTTGCTCATCAGTAAAACCTGAAAAAGAAAATTGCCTCCGATGAAGATGATGAGCGGAATAGCAGCAGAAGTGGCACTAATTGTGACAACCAACAATGATGTGGCACAACGAGTTGTGTTTTTACTCACAATGATCGCAACCGTAGTATTCAAACGTTCGGGCCATCTTTTGCCAAAAACTTTGTAGAAAAGGCATTTAATTTATGAGGTTACCTTGTCAGTTAACAAAAAATGACTGAAGCTTTATCGTTTGACTTAAAAGCATGGCTTTTGAGATTAGCAGTTCCATTCCATAAATAGCGTAATTTTTTTCTCCGTTAGCGATGGAGTGCCATATTTTTCAGGATTACGAAATTGCAAAAAATGGACAATTAGTCTTTTAAACCGATCGAAATTTGAAGTCTGAATTTGAATAAGAGCTGAAGATGTCTACCTGGCAGGCGAAATATATACTGTGTAAGATGTTAGTGTCTGATTATATTAGCTGGTAAAGGATTCATTTCGACAGACAGTGTTTAAAGCCTTAATGTTGTAGCTTGAAGTGGTGTACTGGGGAAACAATTCTGTGTGGCAGAGGTATCCGTGCCTCTGGCACAACATCGCTTTCACGAGATCTCTGTTTTTGTTTCGCGTTGCTCGCGTTTGGAAGAATTGTCGACTCCTGCATCAGTCTTTGAAGAGCACCGACTTCAGTTCGTCGATCCACGTGATCAGCGATGATATGTTGATGTTTTCACGAAGAAAATTATGTTCGTTTTCTTCGAGCACCTGAGTGTCTTGGTTCGTAAATCGAGTAACTGAAGTGTGTGGTGGTGGAGCAACACCTGATTTCACACGTGCAAGTATTCCCTCCTACCCACTTTAACACATCTGGGTTCGATTCCCGGTCGGGTCATACCGAAGACTTGAAAAACGGTGCTTGCACCCGGTCCATCCCGGTCCACTCGGCGTTAATGGGAGGGTGCAAGGAAACAGTTGACGCGCGGCGCTGTCATTGATTCGCCACCAGTGCAACATTCACTGCGAAAGCAGCCGCGCGGCCCACGGCGCAAGTAAGTGGAGATGGGGGCCGCAGACCCTCCGTGACACTCCGCAAAGGAGTACAAAAGCGGGTATAAACGAAACTGAAATTTGAATTCGTTTGATGCAAGGAATTCCCGTTTCATTTTGCCTTCCTCACCTGCAGAAAATCTTAAATCCTAAAACCTCCATTCGATTCGTGCAAAACCAATGGACTCACTATGAAAATCTGTTTTTCACAGCATAACTTTTTACTTGTAAATTCAGTCACTTTTTATCGAATTCTACTTCATGATTATGCCACAAACCCAACGGAAGACATACCCTGGCCATTGTGTAAGATCGCTCATTCAGATTTGCTGGCATTTTTCTGTCCATAACATGTTCCAGAAATTTTTTTTGCAGATGTTATCATCGATAAAAAAGAAACGAAGTTTTGAGCTTGGAATGAACAACTGTTCACCCACACAACGTTTCGGTTGCACGTTGCCTATATACTCAATCAACATGCTGATACAACTTCAAGTGTGGAGACACACTGCTGATGCAGGCGGGTGGTGGATTGAATGTACAGTCACTAATCTACTNAAATGCATTAATGTTTTTCTGATAAAAGGAATGACCAAAGACTCATAGACATGGTTCACCTCCAAGAAGTGCGAAGTCTTTGCAAATTGCGTTTCTAAACGCTACGGGCACTCCCTTAAAAGATTTATTTGCCATCGCCAGAAATTGTTTCTGGTCAATATGAACCAGAATTTTGCATTATTATTAGGTTAGGAAGCAGCTGGTACAACCTGTTTGATCAGACACGAAACGATGAAGCTTATGTTTGACTTGCATTGTTTATAGCTCGAAACCACGTGTTTTTTAAGAAAAAAAGTTTCATGTGACGTGTTTTTTATGAAAAAGTTCCAGGGATAGTTTTTAGAAGCAAAACATAAAATTTGAAAATTTTCACATCTTTTCATGAATTTCCTCTGTTTTTCAGCTAATGCTGGAAATGTTTTATCAAGTTCCCGTTGACATAGTTAAAAACGAAAAATTCGATCCGTTTTTTGCCATCCTTGCAATATATTACATAGATTAATCACATATTGATACACAGTATGTTGTAGGAATCACGTTATCACTCATCAACTGTCTGTTACCGGCCTTGGTTGTACAACGCATTTTCCTAACTCAGCTCGAACACTGAGATCCTCGCAATTTTTTCAAAGATAAAGAATTCCAATCAGAAATTATATGAAAACACAATCGTCAAGATCGCAGATTTGCGATATTAATCTAAAAAAACTTGGCTTCTTCTTACTCTTATCTTAGCTGCATTGTTTCACGGAATGTTTTACTGATAGTTTGAAACAAATACGTACGAAGTTTGATTTGCAACACATGCTTGAGCAGATTTTCGATTAAAAAAGCTATGCATTACTTGGGCAAGTGAGGTTTAAAAGTTGTAGAAAAATTCATGGCGTGGTTTCATATTTCACACAACTAAGCTGTTTTTTGCACAACCTCAGTGCAAAACTTACTAATAAAGTAAAAAAAAACACGCTACGTATGAACTACAACAAAATGCTATCAGGAGATTGCTAGACTCTTGCTGTTCAATTACCTTCAAGTAAGACAACTACTTCACAAATATTTGCAAGCTATTGTAACGATTGCGGATTAATCAGCTACCAACGCACCGAAGCATCAGGCGTAACACAATTTGTTCAAATTTACAACTGTTCTCGCTTCCCCGCTGCAGCTTAGCAGTAAAATCCACTCGCTGGCGTGTCACTATTGTCAGGAACATTAAAACATAAGGTATTCAAATGGAACTCACTGAACGTTTTTTAAAAGAGTTGTATCCTGGTGCCTTAGCGATGGCGCCCAAACACTCACAAAGTCAGATTATTTTTAGGTGAATAATTCCATATTCAATTTATAAACACTACCAAGCAACATCGCTTGTATTGTTGAGTACTGATCAGCCATCCTCTTTCTCATGATTGGAGTAAAACCTGATCGGCTGGGACATTGCCCTAAAACAAGCCTGCACAACATGCGGCCCGCGAGAGCTTTTTCAATTGTAGAAAATGTTGCAAAAGCTCGACCTCGAATAAGTAATTGTCGTTCCAGAATTTCTTCCAAACTACAACGAAATCTCCACATCGAAATGAAATAGACTTTTGTGGCCCGAGACAAATTTGTGTTGATAATTTGGCCCTTCGAGCTTTCTGAGTTGTGCAGGCCTGGCCTGAACAGTACGTCATGATCGACAAACCACGATTAATCGGAAGCTTTATACTTTCATAACAAAGCTTTTTACAGATTATTCGAGCTAAGTTATGGATATGCTCATTGATGTGTAGTAGAAATACATTCTATGCATATCATGCATAATACCCAATGTGCAGCTCAGAAACAAATGCTTGTGACAAAACTATTTTGTCCCGAAGTGTTTTCCGTTTTTCTCGACTGTCTGCGCATTTTAAAAAAGATGCCAGCGACGCCCGCCAGTAGCTAGCTTTGCAATGCGATGTCAGCAGCTCCGCACTGCTGATGACTCATTTCCTTCATCAGCGCAAATAGCATAACTGGCCGCAGATGTTATTAGCACTCGAATAGACAATTTCGTTACTTGCAATTACTAAGGCCAAGGCTTATCGTTTTGTGGGAATTATACTTTCGGCTATTTTGAAATCTCATTTAAAACTCAAATTAACACTTCTCAAATCAACTCCTGCGCTCAGAGAATTCCCATCAACAAAACTTTACCGAAGTGTCATGAGCATTCCAAGCGTGTTCATATTGCAAGTAGGGTCCAGGGCTCGGGAAAATAACGCTTGTTTTGATACAACCTGCCTGGCCGTTGATAGAAGAAACTCACAGCTTTGGAAAAAATCTCATTGAAAATGTCAGAAATTTTCAAATATTTGTTTGGAGAATTTCATCACATGCTTACCTGTCACTCGTGCATAATGTAAATTTACATTTTCAGATAGTGATTTCTGCGTGTCTGCGTTTGCAGTAGATTCAATGCAAGGCCTCTCCTACACTAATGTGCCCGCAACTACAACTCCCTGATGTTGTAAAAGTTGTGTAAATGGCACGACTGGTCTCTCTAACGGTATAATCTGGGACGCGTAGGCCAAAACCACGAAATGCGCAAAATCAATCTAAGGCAGTGTTTTTCAACCTTTTTGCTGCAGCGGAACTTTCCGCAAATGTGTGCGTTGCTCATGGAACCCTGTGCAATGATCTGGTACAAACCAGCTTTGCCCGTTGATAGAACAACTAAGCTCTTGTAGAATTTGTGTTCGTAGAAGGTGGACCTCGCGGTTACGTCTTTTTTCCACCAAGACAGAAGCCAGAAATCCGCGGTTGATTTCTTCTGTTTCAGAACCGGCAGTTTGTTGGACTGTCTCGACAACTGCTCCACGGCTTTCGGGAAGCGCTTGCTCAGGCACTGGTTGGCCATGCCCCTCTGCTCCCCCGACGCTATCAATAAAAGGCTGGACGCCGTGGGTGAGCAACTAACTTGGGTT